>Ga0307488_10002599_pt1 | contig 15238 bp, 21 predicted proteins | sample SB02metaG_FD_202248 | JGI IMG/M metagenome (GOLD analysis project Ga0307488, IMG submission 202248) | Sea-ice brine microbial communities from Beaufort Sea near Barrow, Alaska, United States - SB 0.2 | ecosystem: Environmental > Aquatic > Marine > Coastal | place: USA: Alaska | collected... | reverse complement strand
ATAAGACGATGACTCTTAGCACTACAGCATCTGTTCAGATTCCGTGGACAGGCGAAGACATGAAGCACGTCAACAATGGCGCAGGCTTTGAAACTATCTACGGTGACCAGATTCAGCAAGCTATGCGTGCTATCTCTAACCAAATTGAAGGAGAAGTTGCTACTGATGTTGCTAATAACGCTTCGCGCGCTTTTGGTACTGCGGGTACAACTCCTTTCTCTGCTAACTTTGGTGATGTTGCTGAGATTCGTCAGATTCTCGTAGATAACGGTATGCCTTCTAATGACGGTATGGCTAGCATTGTAATGAACAGCCTAGCAGGTACTAACTTGCGTCAGCTCGCTTCACTGCAATCAGTCAATACTGCGGGTTCTAGTGACCTGCTGCGTCAAGGCACTTTGCTTGACCTTCAAGGCTTGATGATTAAAGAGTCTGCGGGTATTGCTACAAATACTGCGGGAACTGGTGCGAACTATCTAATCAACGGCACTCCTGCTGTTGGCGAGACTGTTATTCCAGTAGATACAGGCACAGGAACAATCCTAGCAGGTAACTTAATTGTTATCGCAGGTGATACTAACAAGTATCTCGTAACTGGCGCTCTCGCAGGTGGCAATGTAACTATCGCTGCTCCTGGTCTCAAGAAAGCACCTGCTAATAACGCAGCTGTTACTCTTGGTGGAACTCATACTGGTAACATAGCTTTCCATAAAGCTGCTGTTGAAGTAGGTATGCGTCCAATGGCACAGCCTGCAGGCGGTGACGCTGCGGTTGACCGTCTAACAGTACAAGACCCAGTTAGCGGTCTGGTATTTGAAGTAGCTGCCTATAAGGGCTACAACAAGGCTATGTTTGATGTGTCTTGCTTGTACGGCTACAAAGTATGGAAGCCTGAGTTCGCTGCTGTACTTCTCGGCTAAACGGAATGGGGTGGCTTCGGTCGCCCCTTTTCCCTTTCTGGGGTTATCATGGCTAAAGATTCAAGACTCACTCGTTTAGGTTTGGATAAGTACAACCAACCAAAGCGAACTCCTAAACATCCGACCAAATCTCATGTTGTTGTCGCTAAAGAAGGCGATGAAATAAAAACGATTCGCTTCGGACAACAGGGAGTTGCAGGTTCACCTAAACGCGCTAACGAAAGTAAAGCTGACACTGCTCGCAGGAACTCTTTTAAGGCAAGACACGCTGAAAACATAAAGAAGGGTAAAATGAGTGGTGCGTATTGGGCAAACAAAGTTAAGTGGTGATTTTATGTATAACAAAGGCAAGAAAAAGAAGCCGAAAGGCAAGTAGGGATATTAAATGGCTACCTTGATTGTTGAAAATGGCTCTATTATCACTGGTGCTAACACCTATGTGACTATAGCTGAATATACAGCCTACGCTGAAGGCTTTGGCGTTACGGTTGAAGATACCAATGCTTTCAAAGTACAGCTAATCAAAGCTGCCCAATATATCGCTAGTAAAGAATCGCAGTTAATGGGTGACATGGTAGAGCGTTATCAGCCTCTATCTTATCCACGAAACAATCTGACCGACTTAGATAACTTCAGTTGGCAGAATAACGAAATACCTACACTGGTAAAGAACTGCCAGATGTCGCTCGCACTAGACATACAAGCGGGTGAAGATTTATATAACCTTTCACAATCTAGCGCAGTAGGCGTAAAGAGCGAAGAGGTAAAAGGCGCAGTAAAAGTTGAATATGCTATAGCTGATAGCCAAAGAATCGCTAGGCATTCGCGCAGTCAGTCATTGCTTGCTGCTCTTATGGTTCGTGGCGGTCTTGGTGTACCGTTGGTGATGGGATGAGTGAAGCGTTTTATAACAGCATTGCGGCTACTGCTTCTAAGCTGATTACAAAGTTTGGCGCTGTAGGTGAGATTAAACGCACCACAGGAGGCTCTATAGACCCCGTTACAGGCGTTCCTAGTGCAGGTACTACGGTTATCTATACTCCAAATACAATCGTTCAGAAGTACGCTGACGAGCTTGTGGATGGCGCGAGAATATTAAGCAGTGATCGTATGATTATTTTAGATAACACTATTGAGCCTGTTTCTACTGATACGATAACTATTGGCGGCGAGAATTGGTCAATAGTTTCGATTAGAGAGTCAAACCCTGCGGGTGTTCCGTTGGTTTATTTTGTACAGGCTAGACGATGATAATCAAAAACGCAGACGATATAGCCAAACGCGCTAATTCTACGCTTGATGAATTCGTCAGAGCAGTAAAGATTGATTTGTTTACAGGTGTGATTGAAAACACACGACGTGATACTGGGCGAATGCAAGGCAACTGGCAAACAACCGTTGGTTCTCCTGCTACTGGTACAGTGCCAATAAGGAGTGAGTCTGCGACTGTCTCAGATATGGACCGTAAGTTAGGAGGCGCAGATGATACCACTTACCTAACTAATAATGTTCCTTATGTTGGAATCTGGGAACAGCGTGATGGAATGGTTGCTAAAAACATTGCCAGAATAGAAACGAATATTAGGAAGTTTGCACAATGAGCATAAAAATTGACCAAGCATTCGTGCAGTCTTTTGTAGATGGCTCTTTTGGCATTCCAGTTAATTACGAAAATATGCCTTACACGCCTGTATCGGGTACAGCGTATGCAGAACTTATACAAATAACAAATCCTATAGATTCTTTGTCCCTTTCTGATATGAATGAGACAAGCGGAATTTTTAGAGTTATATTGCGCTATCCTATAGACGGCGGGGCGATTGCTCCAAAGACTAAAGCTGAGGAAATCATGGCGCATTACCCAATTGGGAGTACCGTTGCATATTCTGGACAATCTGCGACAATACGCTCAGTAAGCCGCCAAGCAGGAACCGTAATGGATGCTTGGTACACAATTGTCGTTTCGATACGATATATTTCATTTATAACGAGGTGATTTATGCCTAATATTGTACAAACTCTCGCCGAAACTACGATAAGTGTCTCGGCAACTCTCCCTACTACATTTGATGACGATGCTACAACTGGCTATCCGTCTTCTACTTACACTGCGGTTGGTCAAATAACTGATTGGTCTGCCGGTGGTAAAGCCTATAATGTTGTGACTAGCAATCCTATTGCTGAGCGCGGCACTAATAAATTTAAAGGCAGTTTTAATAATGGAACTGATAGTATTACCGTAAATCGTGACGATGACGATGCCGGTCAAGTTCTTGTTCTCACTGCTTTAGATACTGATGCCGATTTTGCTTTCAAGGTAGTATACCAAGATGGAACAATCGACTTCTTTACTGGAAAAGTAGTTTCATTTGACACTGTCGCTGGGGGCGCAGACTCAATAGTTCAAAGGACTATTAGTTTGGAGCGCACTCGTTCGACAGTTACTGCATAAAGGTAACTTAGAATGGATTTAGCGCAATTTGATTTGAAAGAGGCTGCGAATAGCGGTATTAGTGTTGACCTTACTCACCCGATAACAGGTGAGACGCTTGAAGACGAAAAGGGCAAAAGTATTAGCATTAAAATACTTGGGCGAGATTCGGCTAAATGGCAACAGGCTCAAAAACGAAATACCGCAAAAAACGCAAACAAGTATCGCAATGGCAAAGTGCCTGACGCTGAAGTCGAACGACAAGTTCGTGATTTATTAGCTGAATGTACAGTGTCTTGGTCGGGGATTGTATACAACGAAGAAGCTCTGAAGTGCAATAAAGAGAATTCTTTGATGATATACGAAAAACGGTCGTGGATTGCGGAACAAATGTTAGAAGCTGCTGCTGATAGGGCTAACTACATTTTTACTTAGGCCAACTACTTGAAGATTACGTTCGCTATTGGGCTTGGCTCACTACGAACCAGAAAGGCGCTACGAAGGCACGAATTGAGTCTATGATTGACCCAGTTATGCCCGACATAGCGCCTTTTTCTTATGTCATAGACTTACTAGCACAGATTGGACCAAGTGAAGTTACATGGCAGGAAATCAGTAGTTGGTGCAGTTTGACAGGAATTAAATTAAGTGTGTGGGAAAGTAGCACAATAAAAAGGCTTTCATCAATTTATAGTTCTTGTGCTAGTCGATACCATGACAGCATGACAGTTGCTCCTTACAAGCATATTGAAGCACCTACGATAGAAGATGATTCTATTAAACAAGCGTTACGGACAGGTAGTTTTAGGAAATAATTATGGCGACTGATTTATATACCGTTGAGATACAAGCCAAATCCACAGGCGTTGCTGCTGCTACTGCTCAAATGCAAAGTCTTGGCAAGCAAAGTTCATTAGCTTCTAAAGCTGTGAAGTTGTTTGGTGCTGCTGCGGCAGGTCTCAGCGTTGGTGCTATATTCCGAAAAATTACTCAAGATACTATCGGTTTTACTAAATCAATTAGTGAGCTATCTGCAATTACTGGTGCAACTGGTAAAGACCTAAAGTTTTACGAAGAGCAAGCAGCGTTGATTGGTAAAACAACAACTCTATCTGCAAGCCAAGCGGCAGATGCATTTAAGCTAATCGCTAGTGCGAAGCCAGACTTACTACAAAACTCACAAGCATTGGCTGCTGTTACAAAAGAAGCAGTTAAGTTAGCTGAGGCTGCGGGTATTGGTTTGGCTGATGCTGCGTCTACTGTAGGTGTATCTCTTAACCAATTTGGTGCAGGTGCAGAAGAAGCTAGCCGTTTTGTAAATGTATTGGCAGCCGGCGCTAAAGAAGGTTCGTCCTCAATTACAGACACAGCGCAAGCAATGAAGAATGCAGGTGTTGCTGCGAGTTTGGCAGGTCTAAGTTTTGAAGAGGCTAATGTTGGCGTTCAGTTACTAGCTAAAGGCGGTCTATTTGCTGCTGAAGCAGGTACTGGCTTTAGACAAGTGTTATTGAAACTAGAAAATGAAGCTGAAGATAGATTTAAACCTTCGATGGTTGGTCTTGCGGGTGCGCTAGAAAATCTTTCTGCTGAGAATATGAGCTTAACAGAACTAACCAGTATGTTTGGCGCTGAAGCAATGAAGTCTGCGGCTATTATGATTAACGGCGCAGGCGATGCTAGAACACTAGAAGCAGCACTTACAGGCACAAACACAGCTACAGAAATGGCTGCCACCAATTTTGACAATATGACAGGTGATTTATTAAGTCTTAATTCTGCAAATGAAGGGTTGGCTATTACACTTGGGCAAAAATTAGAACCAATGATGCGTTCAGTAATTCAATCTGTAACTGATTTTTCTCGTCAGGTTGATGATTTTGTTAAAAGCGATAAATTTATACATTATTTAGAAATTGCAACAAGTGCATTAAAATTAATTTCTGTCGTTATTGGTGTCCAATTAATTGCTTCTCTTTACGCATCAGTTACAGCTTTTGCAGCAGGAGCAACTGCCGCAGGTTTATTTGGAACAGCTCTTACTCTTATGGGTGGTCCAATTGGTATAGTAGTAATTGGGTTGTTTGCTCTCTACGAGATACTAGAAAAAGTTGTAGGCACAAACGCTGATAATTTAACAAAACAACTTCAAGCTGCTGCATCACAGGGCATTGCGCCATTGAATCAACATATACATGAGTTAACTGATAGACAAGAAAAATTAAGGAAAGCTATTGATGCTACTTCTGAATCTGCAAAATATAGTTCAGCAGCAGCAAATCAACTAAGCAAAAGTCAGCTAGAGTTAGACGCTGTAACAAATTCTTTAACTGAAGCAGAAGAATTATTAAGAGAACAGTTAGCTCAAAATGCAACAGCATCAGATGCATCAACTGATGCTGCTGACTCTCTTACTGCTCAATTTAAAGAATTAGAAAGAGGAATAGAAAACGGACTTGACCCTGCTATTGAAGGAAATATTCGTCTTGTTGAAAATCACACAGAAAAGTTTGCTGATTTAAGGCGAGAGCTTGAAAGTCAAAAAACAGCTATAGGTATGACAGCAAGAGAATTAGCTTTATACACAGCGCAATCAAAGTTGGGCGCAGAAGCTACTCTTGATGAAAAAATAGAAATCGAAAGAATGGTCGGCGCTTTATATGACGCAGAAGAACAATATAAACAAACTACTCTTAAAAGTATTGAAAACACCAAAGCTGCGGAAGATTCAGAAGCAAAACATATAGCATTAACAAATTCTCTTTCTCTTCAAATGACTCAGCTTGGAATGACAGAAAGAGAATTGTATGCATATAACCAACAATCAAAACTTGGTGCAACTGCAACGCTTGAGCAAAGACTAGAAATAGAGAGTCAATCTTTATCGTTATATGACGCAAAAGAAGCGCACAAAGCAGCAGCAGAGGCTACAAAAGAACACACTGATGCTCAAGAAATACACAAAAACACGATAGAAAATGTCCAAAAATCTTTTGGAGATTTAATCTATAAAACACTAGATGACGGTAAATTAAACTTTAAATCATTTTTTACTTCTGTTCTTGATGGATTTAAAAGAATGATTGCAGAACTTGTTGCTCAAAAAATTATGAACGCTATCTTTGGTGGCGGCGGTCTTAATGGATTCTTGTCTGCTCTTTCTGGCGGTTTTAGCTCAATATTTGCGACTATAGGAAGCAGCATTGCTTTAATGGCATCAAAAGCTGCATCGGGAATAGCTTCTATTGTAGGTGGAAGTGGAGGCGCTGCTGCGGGAGCTGCGGGTGGAAGTGCTGCGGGAAGCGTTCTTGCAGGAGCAGGTGGTGCTGCGGCTACTCAAACTGCTATAGCTGCGGGAACTAGTACGATGGCTGCTAATGCTGCTCTTGCTGCGGGAACAAGCACTGCTGCGGGAAGCATAGCTGCGGGAACAAGCACAATGGCTGCAAACGCTGCGATAGGTGCTGCGGCTACTGGAACTGCTGCTACTAGCACTGCGGCGGCAGGTACTGCGGCGGCAGGTACTACGGCAGGAAGTGGGGGTTTTAGTTCTGCCTTAGCTTCTGCGGGTCCTTATGCTGCTGCAATACTCGCTGCTTATGTTGCTGCTAAATTACTAGATAGCGGAGGCACACCTACAAAGACTGCGGGTTTGACATCTGCTAAAACTGGCGGCATGAGCGAAGGTAATATTGTTAGAGGCTTACAATCGTTTGCATCTGGCTATACCCCTTTAGGATTCAAACAAAACGCAAATGACCAAGAAGTTGCAACAGCTATCGCTCCATTTAGAGAGTTAGACGCAACGCTCACAGGCATGGCGCAAGATTTAGGATTAAGTGTAAACCTAGCAGGTCATACTTTTAACGGTTATGGTGTAGAAGGTACTGGAGCAGGAACGGTTCTAGGAACATTTATCGAAGAAAACAAAATGAAAGGTGCAAAGCTAAGTGACCAAGTAAATCGTTATGCGTCTGAGTGGATAAATGCCGTTGGTGCTAGAAACGGAATTGCATCTAGTGTTATCGCAGACGTTATTGGTGATGGAAACACAGCAGGAATTATATCAAGAGCAAGTGAAATTATTAGCGCAAGTGGCATGGGTCCGCTTGGTGGAAGCTCTAGCGGTTCTGATATAACTTTAGGAGTGGGAACTGGCAATAGATTTGATAGTGCTACTGATACTAATAACAACGGGATGACTTTAACCGTTGATGGCTCACACAACAGCGGATTAGGTGCTGTGCCTTATGATGGTTACATTGCTGAGTTACACGCAGGTGAAAGAGTGCAAACTAGAGCACAAGTAGCTTCTACTGACAGAATGTCTAACGAAATGGTAGGATTGCGAAATAATTTAAACGAGCTAATGCTAGTAGTTGCTAAGGCAGTCACTAAAACTGCTCGTATCGAAGACCGTTGGGACAAGAATGGCTTGCCGCCAGTGAGGGCATAGAATGAAGGTTATTAAGTCCAATACAGTTACGCCTACCACATTAACGGCTACTGATGTACCAGAGGCAGATGCAACTGAATGGACATCTGCTGCTAACTTTGCAACTGGCGATACCTGTATGGTAACGACTACTGCTAATGGGGCTGCGACTGCTACTCACAAGATTTATGTATCAGTTCATACGGGAACAAATCAAGGGCATGACCCAACTATTGACGATGGCACTAACTGGACGGAAGTATCTAGCACCAACAGATTCAAGATGTTTAACGATGTTGTACAAGAGCAAACAAATCAGGCGAATATTATTGATGTAACGATAACTCCTGCGGTAGTAACTACTGCTCTAGCTGCTATCAATGTTGACTGCGCTAGTATTACGGTAGTAGTTACAGACCCAACTGAAGGTATTGTTTACAACCAAACTTTTCAAATGACATCGTATTCAGGAATAACAAACTGGTACGATTATTTCTTTACAGCTATTAACCGTAAAAAAGAGTTAAGCGTTTTAGGCTTACCGCCTTACTCACAAGCGGCTATTGATGTGACATTTAACGATTCTGGAGAAACGGCAAAGGTCGGTGCATTAGTTCTAGGAACTTCGGCAATTATCGGTGATTCACAATACGGTGCATCGTTTGGTATTATTGACTATTCACTCAAGTCAGTTGACGCTCAAGGTAGGACTACGGTTACCGCAGGGGCTTACTCTGACGAAGCTGACATTGACGTTGTTATTGAAACAGGAAGATTTGCAGAAGTTAAAAAGATTCTGACAGATTTGCGAACCACACCAAGTGTTTGGATTGCAGAAGATAATACCGAAGGTACAATTATCTACGGATACTATCGTGAATTTGATGTATTACTCACAGGACCAGTAGTGTCTATGTGTACCTTATCTATAGAGGGCTTGACCTAATGACTATCCCAACGCTATCCACGCTACCAGTTGCACCCGCTAGAACTGACCCACCTGCAACCTTTGTAACTCGTGCTGACGCTTTTCTTGCTGCCATAGTAACTTTCCAAGGCGAAATGAATACTAGCATTGGCGCAATGAACACAGACATCGCAGGTGTAAATGCTGATGCAACTGCTGCGGCTGCTAGCGCAACTGCTGCGGCTGCAAGTGCCACCGCTGCGGCTAATTCTGCGGGTGCTGCGCTATGGGTAAGCGGTCAAGCATACGCAGAAGGAGATGCGGCAATCTCTGGAGTTGATTACCAGACGTATCGTGCCGAGACCAATACCAGTGGAACGACAGACCCAAGTGCCGATTCAAACTGGACAGCTATATCTGGAACTTTTCCAAGTCAATCAGGCAATGCAGGTAAATTCTTATCAACTGATGGCACTGACCCATTATGGGGAGACGTAAGTGCAAGCCCGACACTCGAAGCAGTAGCGTCTGGCACACTAGCCAACGGCGATACAGTGATTATTAATGCTGACGGTACTGTTACGGCAGCAGGTTTAGTGTCAACTCCTGTTCCAGTTATTGGGTCAAAGGTAGAGTTTGAAGCAGGAACTACAACCCACATTTCTTCTTGTTATGACACAGGTTCTAACAAAGTAATAATTGCTTATAAAGATGGTAGTGATGGCAATAAAGTTAAAGCTATTGTCGGCACTGTTGCAAGTGGAGCGATTACGTTCGGTACTCCTGCGAATCTAGATGGCAACCAAGGTAACTTTAATTCAATAGCGTATGACGCAAATGCTAATAAAGTAGTCGTTGTTTATCACAAAACTACAACCAACGATGGAGTCGTTCAAGTAGGCACTGTCTCAGGTACGTCAATTTCTTTCGGTTCTGAAAACGTATTTAGTAGTATTCAAATAGGTTATAACGCTATTTGTTACGATTCATCTGCGAATAAATTAATAATTGCTTGGTATTCTCCAGATGACACTATCCTTAAAGTGACCGTAGGCACAATTTCAGGCACTAATATGACATTCGGCGCTGTAGTAACTACTGCTGCACCTTCAACTCAACCGATAGGTCTGGTTTATGACGCAAACGCAAATAAATCTTTGTTGTGCTACAGAGGACCGTCTAATTATGGGCACGCTGCTGTAATTTCCGTATCAGGGACGACTGCTTCTATAGGAACACCTGCTCCTTTTGTCTCGGAAACGGTAAGTGAGGTTGCTGCTGTTTATGATTCATCAAATAATAAAACTTTAATTGTTTGGAGAAAAGGTACTAATAATTACGGTGTGGGAATAGTCGCAACCATTTCAGGAACTAGCGTGACATTTGGTACTGAAGCAGTTCTTGTTTCTGCGGCTAGTTTTCGCTTTGCCGCTTCTTTTGATACTACTGTTAATAAAGCAATAGTGGTCTACTACAATAGTTCATCTCAGTATGGCGATAGTGTTCAATGTACAATTTCAGGGACTAGCGTTACATCTACTTCGCCAGTTACTTATCTGACTGCATCGACTAGCTATAACGCAACAGTTTATGACCCAGATTCAGAAAGAACGGTATTTGCCTTTGACGATGGTGGTGATTCTTCCAAAGGTAATGCACTTCTTTATTCTTCCACAAGTCTTGCCACAAACCTTACATCAGAAAACTACATTGGAATATCTGACGCTGCTTACTCCAACGGAGCTACTGCAACAATACAGCTAGTTGGCACAGTCGATGACGCTCAGACCAGTTTAACCGCAGGTCAGTCTTACTTTGTTCAAGACAACGGTTCTATCGCACTAACACCAGACACGACACCAGTGTTTGCGGGTACGGCTATTTCTGCAACCAAGTTATTAATTGGCGAGAGAAATGAACTTCCGTATCAAACAGGCAACTCTGGCAAGTTCTTAACTACAAATGGAACTGTGGCATCTTGGGGAAGTGCAGGAGCAACCGCAACAGCGGATGTTAGCGTAAGCGGAGGTTTTCAATATACAGTTACAGGCGTTCCTTCAACTGCAACTCACATCTGGATAAATGTTAAAAATTTCCAAGGCCCGTCAGGAAGGACTTATATTCGGTTGGGTACTTCTGGCGGCATTGTTAATAGTGGTTATAGTTCTAGTGCTGCTTACTTAAGGTCTGGCCCAACTATAGATTCAGAGACTGTAACTGATAGTCTGGTATTCTTTAAAACTGACGACACAAATCGTGTTTGCTCAGGAGTCGTTCATCTTTCCAAACAAGCTACTAATACTTGGGTTATGAGCTTTGTAGGAGGAGGAAACCCTGTTGCTAATCTTTTTCTCGGAGGCGGCAGTTCTCCAACTCTGTCAGGAGTTTTAACGCAGTTTCAAATAGAAAATGACGCAGGTAATTTTACAGGTGGAACTTTTAACGTCAGTTATATGTAGGATTAAACATGAACAAAATACTAGATTTAAATACAGATACAATTACTGAGATTACTCTGACTGAAGAAGAGCAAGCTGCGCTAGATGCAAAGGAAGCAGCGTGGGCAGCAGGTGCAGATGACCGAGCTGCTGCTAAAGTTCGTAAAGAGCGTGACGCTAAACTAGCCGAGACTGATTGGACGCAAGTAGCAGATGCGCCTGTGGATAAAGCGGCATGGGCAACGTACAGGCAATCACTTAGGGATGTTCCATCGCAAGCTGAATTTCCTGACACGATTGCTTGGCCTAAAGAGCCAGTAGAATCTGCTGAAGAATCTGCTGAAGAATCTGCTGAGTAAATATAAATGATTGAGATTGGACTAGCACTAGGGGCAGCTAAGAAAGCCTTTGATTTAATACAGTCTGCAATCGACACAGGTCAGCAAGCTAGTGGTCTGCTAGATCAGCTTGGCAACTTTTACGATGCTAAAGAGAAAGTCCAAGAAGCCAAGGAAGAACATAAGCGGAAGCCTAATGGTTCTTACGGCGAAGATTCTGTAGAGTCCTACGCTTTTAAAATCGTGCAAGCGGAAATCGCCTGCGATGACTACGAAGCTAAGATAAAAAAAATGTTTATGGCTCAAGGCAAGACTCCGCTGTACCAAAAAATGCTACGAGTCAGAACTGAAGAGCGTGACCGTAGAGCCGCTGCTCAGAGAGAATTACTCAAGATGCAACGCGAGAAGCTACAAAGACAGCGCGAGTTAAAAAATGTACTAATTGCTTTGTTTGCGCTTGCGTTGTGCGCAGGTTCAGCCATCTATATTGCTGCGGTCGCAGTAGGATAAAATTATGATTCTACAATTAGCACAGAGCTTAGTTGCTCCTGTTTCTGGTCTGCTTGATAAAGTAATTGAAGATAAAGACCAAAAGGCTGCTCTAGCACACGAAATAGCTACGATTGCAGACAAACAAGCCAACGAGCAAGCTAAGGCACAGATACAGTTAAACGCCGTAGAAGCTGCTCATACATCGCTTTTCGTAGCAGGGTGGCGACCTAGTATTGGTTGGGTATGTTCGCTTGCTATGCTACTTAATTTTATCCTCATTCCATTTATTAACTTAGGTTTAGAGTTTGGCGGTTTAGAATTAAAACTAGATTTAATTGATATGGAAACAATGATGCCAGTTCTGTTTGGAATGCTCGGCTTAGGCGGTATGCGTACCGCTGAAAAAATAAAAGGCGTTCAGAGAGAGAAATAGATGGCAAATTTAATTGATTACGCCAAGACAGACCGTCATCGCGAAGCAATGCAAGTTTGGGAAGAGTGCGGTCGTAACTCAGCAAAAGCGTCAGGAATACTGGGAATTTCTCAGTCTACGATGCGCGACTATGTGTCTATCACTAAAAATACTGCGGCGGCTGCGGGCTACTCTGACAATTGGGATGCTGCTCGCCACGTTCCTGAGGGCGAGATTGTTATTGGTCGTTCTATTTACACTGCGGACGATGAGGGAAACAAGGCTTGGCTAAAGACTAAGCGCACAATGACTGAGGCAGCGCGAGATAAAGCACTGCAAGGTTTTGTGGATGGCTTAACTAAAGACGTTAAACCGTACAAGCCAAAAGCTAAACCCAAGACTAAGAAGTTTGCTTCTGATTTATTGCCAACTATTGTGATAGGTGACGCACACTTTGGCATGAGGGCAGACGCAAGAGAGACTAAGGCTCGTGATTACGATACGAAGATAGCCTCGGAAGATATGCTAACGGCTATTGATTACTTAGTTGATTTAGCTCCTGCATCTGAAAAATGCCTACTGGTCAACGTAGGAGACTTTATTCACGCCAATGGGTCAAGTGGCACTACGTTTTCTGGCACAAAGCTAGACGTTGATACCAGAATCGAAGTTGTACTAGAGACAGCCGCTCAGACGTTTCTATTCGCAATAGATAAGTTGCTTACGAAACATAAGAGTTGCGTAGTGGTTATGGCTAGAGGTAATCACGACTCAGATACTGCAATCGCCCTTGCTTTAATCTTAAAGTTTTATTACTCAAAAGAGCCACGAGTTACCATTTTAGACCCTCATGGATTCTTTCATACTGTGCAGTTTGGCAAGAACCTCTTGGCTGTACATCACGGTGACAAGGTGAAAGCGGCAAAGTTGGGTGCTATACTCCCCAGAATGCTACCTGAGCAGTGGTCTAGCACTAACTACCGCAAGTGGTTACTGGGTCATGTACATCACCAGAATGTAATTGAGACAGATAATGGCGTAATTTGTGAAGCATTTTCTACGCTCGCTCCACCAGATTCTTGGCACGCAGGGGCAGGGTACTCAGCGGCAAGCGCGATGCACCAAATTGTATTCCATCGTGACGGCGGTGAAGCAATACGTCATGTTTATCAAATCAGAGACAGCGCAAAGTCACCTGATTTAACGCTATAGGTATGAAGATGGAAGACAGGCTAAGTAGAGTTGAAGCAAAGATAGATAGCTTGCAGGAAGCAATTGTTTCATTGGCTAGAGTTGAAGAAAGGCTAGTCACAGTATTTAACCGTCAATCTTCTATCGAAGACAAAGTTAATAGCTTAGATGATAAAGTAGATAGACTTTCCGAAAGCGTTATAAAAACTCGCTCAACTGAGCGTTTCGTTTGGGTAATCATAGCGGCAGGTATTGGCGCTGCATTTAGGTATTTAGGCTAATGGATACTATAGCTTTCCCAGATACACGCTCTGACCGTTTAACTGAAGTTGCGATGGATGAACTAGCCCAATGGGCAGAAGGTAGTTTAGAAAAGGGTGTAAGTGCAATGGTGCTTATCGGTTTATTGGAAACTTATAAGTCAGCATTAACTTACAATTTGTTAGAAGATATAGAATATGAGGATTAAAAAATGGGTTTATTAGCTTACCTTGGTTGGGTAAAAAAACTTTGGTCAATGGTAGTGGATATAGTCAAACTAATTGAAGAAACAATTCCTGACGATGGCGCAGGTCAAGAAAAATTAGTTGCGTTTGATTTGCTTCTAAAAGCCGCTATTGAAAAGGCAGATGATATAGACGAAGACTTCGATAAGTTACAGCCAGTTGCTCACGATATAGTTAGAGCAGTAGTAACTCTCTTCAACGCGACAGGTTTATTTAAAAAGAAATAAAATGGCTAAACTGATAGAAATGATTAAGCGGCACGAAGGCGTTAAAAAATATGTCTACGAAGATTCGCTTGGAATTAAAACTATTGGTGTTGGTCGCAACCTAGAAAGCATGGGTTTAACGAGTAAAGAAATAGATTTTTTACTCATGAACGACCTAGAGCGGGTAATTACTGAGCTAGAAAGCAACTTTGATTGGTTTTCTGACTTAGATAATGCCCGAAGAGACGCGATGATAGACATCGGTTTTAATCTAGGGATAACCAGACTGCTTACATTCAAAAAAGCCTTAGCAGCAATGGCTAATGAAGATTACTCTAAGGCTTCTTTTGAGTTTATGAACTCTCGTTGGTCTGAGCAGGTAGGCAGTCGTGCAGTTGAATTGTGCGATATGATACAAAGCGGCGAGTATTATTAGTTTTCTAACACTCGCTCTCTGCCAATAGCTTTCTCAAACGCTTTGCATTTAGGGCAATACCATCCGACTCTGTAAGGCACATAAGTGTCATCTGTTGAGCGATGATTAAACCCTATTATCTCTCCTGCTATATCACCGCAGGGGCAGAGCTTTTCTGTCATATATCCGTCTCCTTAATAAATATACCGTTCGGCTGCATCATTCCCTTACGGTCTTTAATATCCTGGTAAGCAAACGCTAGGCACTCCTCTAGGCTTGTGTTGTGCATAACCGCTAAGTTATTCAGAACCACTAGGCAATCGCCTATATCATCGTAAACATCTCTGCCCTTGGCGATGTTGTCAGATAACTCGCCAACCTCTGAAACTAACTTGAGACACTGTGATTCGGTATTACCATATTGAATAATGCCCCTGTCTTTACTCCACTGGGTACACTTATTAATTAACTCATCCATGATTAAACTCCTTATTCTTAGATTCAAAATAAATTGAATACTTTTCGGCACACTCTGGGTGCGCTGCGAAAA
>Ga0307488_10002598_pt1 | contig 15240 bp, 34 predicted proteins | sample SB02metaG_FD_202248 | JGI IMG/M metagenome (GOLD analysis project Ga0307488, IMG submission 202248) | Sea-ice brine microbial communities from Beaufort Sea near Barrow, Alaska, United States - SB 0.2 | ecosystem: Environmental > Aquatic > Marine > Coastal | place: USA: Alaska | collected... | reverse complement strand
GCAACTCACGCACGTGGTTCACTGGCAAAAGAGTATACCCACTCGATGTATGGCACGTGGCACGTGCAACTCCACCTTATCACACCGCGTTCAGCACGTAGCCACGTGGAAAGGAGAGATATCATCGCCTCTCAACTTCCACTCCCGCCACTGCGCTACCACTGTCAAGCGAGCTCTTAGTTCCGGTCACCCAAGCTGATAGATGGCGTCGGCGGTAAACGCTGCTCGGATACCCGCCGCGCTCCAGACCCGCCGGAGCCTGACCGCCAGGGGGCGTGGGCGGTCCGCTCTGGCAAACAAAAATAATGCGGCTGTTACGAGTAACCATCGGATCCCCCGACCGGGAGGACGCGCGTCGGTGAAGCTCAACGCCACCGCCTCCGCCGCCGCCGCCGCCGCCGCCACTGCGCCCGAGCCCACGACGCCCGCCGCGTGGGAGGTAAGCCCTGGTAGATGATGCCTCCCAAGTCATCCACATTGTAGACCCCGACTGTCTACAGTTAAGTGGCATCGCGTGACGTGGCGAGCGCATCTCTGCAGACCCGCGTGGGAGGCGACCTCGCCGGTGCACTTCGACACCAGCGTGGAGGCGGCGCTCCAAGCCGACAAGGTGGTCATTGTCGGTAGGGCGCCATAGCTTTCGCCGCACATCATTGGTGGTGGAGGTTTGCTAGTTTCTTTCGCAAAAGTTTTCAAAAGTTTCCGAACACACTCCACCTGTCCACAGCCCAGTCCATTCCATTGTACCTTAGCGTTGGTCACATGATACATGGCACTGTTGTAACTCGTACATTCCATCATCCACGCTCCATGCCTTCAATCAGCATGGGACCGTTGTGTACCACGTCAGTGAGTTGGATGACGTAGTTTAGTAGTGCTTCAGGGACACGTACTCGTAGTGGCTTGGGGGACACGACGTTGAGCTGTAATGGGGACGAGTGTACGGCCAGGTAGCAGGACGCAGGAGTGTGCACGGTCACATTGTGTGAGGAAGAGGTAGAGGAGGAGGAGGAAGCAAGTGTTTACGGATACGGATACGTCAAATAAATATAGCTTCATTCATCCACGCTCCATCCGTCAAACAGTATGGTGTGGGCTCCTGGACTCCACTCGCCGGCAAGCGCGCGGCGCTGCTATCCCCGGGCCTGGCCGCCGCGCTGCCGCCGTCGGTGCACGCCACATGGGCCGCAGCAGTGGCCAGCATCTCGGCCGGCGACGGCGGGAGCAGCCGCACCCTCATGGTCCCGTGGTTCGACGGCACCCTCAAGGACGTGGCAGGGGGGCCATTGAGAACAAGCACTCGACCGACGTTGCATCTTTATCTCCTCTGCCTCCTCTGCGCGTCTGTATGAGCATTCACCCTGAAGGAACGTGGTACGCTATGCTCCAATCTCGGTTACAGTGCGAGTGCTGAGGGATCATTGAGCACGAGCACTCGACCGACGTTGCATCTTCTCTGCCTACTCCGCGTGTATTTATGAGCGTTCACCCTGAAGAAGTGCTTGATCGCAATGACCCTCCGGCGCGGTGATCGGCGTCCTGCCCGCCGCGGTCTCGCGCCACAACTGCCCCAGCGCTCCGTTCGCCGTGACCCACATCCTCGCCGCCGTCTCCGCTCCGAAAGCCGGCAAGACCGTCGGCATCGTCACGCTGCTCTCCTCCACCGCGGACGCTATGGTAGGGTGGTGCAGGTTGACACTATCAAACCCACGTTGACAGCGCCTGGAACTAAGCGCTTGAAACTACAATACGACAGTCTCCTTTCAAACTTTGCATTCAAATTCAACTTGCGCCGCTACACCATGCCCACTGCCGTCGCCGTGGCGCGAAGCTTCCCGTTGTACACCGCGAAGAGCACCAAGGTAGGGCGGTGTAGGTTGACCCTATCAAGATGAGTCTTTCAACGGCCTATGATTTCAGCTCTTGAAGCTAGAATATGATGAACCGCTCTCAAAAGTTCCTTTCAGATTCGAGTTTCGCCGCTACAACAAGGGGCGCGACACTCCCGCGGGCCGCGGCGGGATCGCCAACAAAGGCGACGTTCTCGTGGCGGCGGCGATCGTTTTGGACGGTACCGGTGACGGGGGGTTGGGGTTCAGGGCGGACGGCGCGGACGGCGTGCTGGCGGACGTGCCGCCCGCGGTGGCGGCGGCGGCGGCGGCGGCGGCGGCGGGCGTGCGCTTGGTGGGGCGCTGCAGCTTGTTGAAAACCGTATTTGAACCCTACAGTTCCAGTGCTTGAAACTGAAATATGATAAACCGCTTTCTAGTTTTGGGTTTTTTATTTCAACACGTGCCCCTTACAGGTTGGCGGGGCGCATAGTGGACACGCCCCCCGCGGTGATGGATCCCGACGCACTGGTGCGGGAGGCGCAGGCAGTGGCCGCGGCGCTCAACGCCCGCCCCGACGCCGACGCCGGCGCCGCCGTCACCGCCACGGTTTTGCGCTACGACGCCCTCAAGGCTGGCGGCAGGGGCTTACACTCGTCCACTTCTCAGCTCAACCTGAGCCGTTTCTGACACAAAATACACCCTGAACATCCACTGATAATCATTAATATCCTTTGACACCTCCTAAAAACCCCCAAACCACCCCTCAATGCACCCCCATCCCATAGACTGCGCTTAAGTTGAGCCGAAAAGTGGACGAATGTAAGCCCCTGGCCGGCGGGTTCGGCGGGCTCGTGGCTGTGGGCGAGGCGGCGGCGCGCGACGGCCGCGAGCCTGCACTCGTGCACCTCAAATACTGTCCGCCCGGCGCCGCCGCTGCGGGCCGGTCGGTCGCCCTCGTGGGCAAAGGTAGGGCCTGTCAGATGTTACTCGCCACGTCATCCATCGAATTTGAACCCTCGTTTTTTGAATTACATGGCATCCTATGACGTGCCGAGCAATACTTTCTAGGCCCTAGGTGAAGGTATCACGTATGACACGGGGGGCTTGCAGATTAAAAGCAAGGGGGGTATGCCCGGCATGAAGACTGACCTGGGGGGCGCAGCCGCCATGCTCGCTGCGTTCCAGGTGAGGCGGTGCAGGTTGACCCGGTGAAGCTCAATTTAAAACCGCCTGGAACTGAGCGCTTGAAAGTACAATGTGACGATCCGCTTTCAGATTTTGCTTTCAATTTCAACTTGCGCCGCTACGTCCAGGCGCTGGTCACGCTCAAGGCGCCGCTGAGGGAGATCCACCTGGTAAGGCGGTGCAGGTTGATCCTATCAACTCCACGGTGAAAGTGCCTGAAGCAGAGCGCTTGAAACTAAAATATGATGAAGTGCTTAAATTTTATGCTTTCAAATGCAACTTGCGCCGCTACAACCTGGTGCTGTGCATCGCGGAGAACGCCGTGGGTCCCGCCGCGTTCCGCCCGGACGACATCGTCACGGCGCGCTCCGGGAAGACCATCGAGATCAACAACACAGCAGGGCGGTGCAGGTTGACGGTATCAAAACATGAGTTGAAAGCGCCAGTGGTTTCAGCGTTTGAAACTGAAATGTGATGAACCGCTTTCAAATTGCTTTCAATTTCAACTTGCTACGCTACAACACGGACGCGGAGGGGCGCGTGGTGCTGGGCGACGGGGTGGCCTTCGCCTCGGGCCCGCTGGCGTGCGATGACGTCATCGACATGGTAGGCCGGTGCAGGCTGACCCCATCGAGCCCAAGTTGAATCCGCCTGGAACTAAGCTCTTGAAACCAAAATGTGGATATAATGGTTTCAACTTCCGCTTTCAAAGTCAAGTTGCGCCGCTACAACGTGGCCACGCTGACGGGGGCGCAGATGGTGGCCACCGGGCGGCGCTTCGCGGGTGTCCTGTCCGACGACGAGGGCATGGAGGCACGGCCGCGCCACTCCTTTTCTCACTAAACCCTAAACCCTAACCCTGTACCCTAACCCTACACTCTAACCCTGAATCCTAAACCCTAAACCTGCTCATAGTGTGTGTACCGGTACCCGTGCACATTCGCCGAATCTTCCTCCCTGGCCCTGCCACCTGATCCCTTTGAGTCACCTTGATTATTTGCGCATGATTCACCGGAGTACCCGTACATACTCGCTGCATCCTCCTCTCTGGACTGGTCACCCGTCCCCTGTTCACCTCAACTGTCAGCATTGTCAGGTGTGACGTTGGTCAGCTCGCTCGTCAGTGGTTACGGGGCAACACACAGAAGCGACCAACGCGGTCGAGGTATTTCGGGACGAATATGGAGAGTCCAGACCCTACAGTATCCATTACGCAATCACAGCAAGGGGTTTTCGTTACGAAGATCGGTCTGAATCGCGAATTCTGGTTGGCAGCACGGCCGTGCACCCTGGCGGCCGCGGTGTTCGCCGGCCGCGTGTCCGGCAGGGCCCATCCTAAACCCTAAACCCTAAACCCTAAACCCTACCCCATGTTGCCTGCCCTGTCACAGGATGCCATTTGACTCCAGAGACGAGGGTTGTAAATGCTTGACCATGACGTGGCGGGCAGTATATGCTACCAGGCCTTGGCGTGTGGCGACCTGGCGCACCCGCTGCCGTTCGCCCCCGAGTTCTTTGTCAAGGAATTCTCCAGCAAGATGGCCGACATGTGTAACTCCGTCAGAGACCGCAACAACGCACAGGTAAGTCTCTTCATCCCAACAGCGTTTTAGGGTTTAGATTTTAGGGTTCAGGAAGGGTTTTAGGGCTTTAACCCCTACACCCTAAACTCCGTCAGGGACCGCAACGACGCACAGACAAGTCTCTTTCCTCCCACACAACCTAGGACCTAAGAGACAGTATGCTGGATGAATATAACCGGTCCCACCGACGCGCGGTCGAGCATTTCGTTTATCCCCGCAACTCATAAGATGGTATGCTGAATGATTACATTGGTCCAACGCGCATAGGCGAGCTGCGCGGGGCACTTTGTGGGCAGCCACCTGGATGCCGGCTGGAACAAGAAGCCGAGGAAGGGGAAGAAGGGGCGCAAGGGGGGCGACGACCAGGGCGAGGACGAGGACGAGGGCGAGGGCGAGGGTGAAAGCATGGATATATGCACGACGCTCGCCACGTCATCCACAACATAGTGTACCAGTCATCGCCACGTCATACATTACATAGTGTACCGGTGCTTGCCACGTCATTCACCACATTCTAAGCTAATTGTATTGAGTCAACTTGCTCCAAATGACCTGGCGAGCATCATGTATCTGACCCTAACTGAAGGCGAGGGAGAGGGGGAGGGAGAGGGTGAGGTTGACAGGGTGGGTGAGGGTGAGGGGCCCACGGGCGGCGGCCCGGGCTCCAGTGTGCGGCGGCGGCGGCGGTGGCTGCACGTGGACATGGCGGGGCCGTCCACTGACAAGGCCTGCGGCCGCGGCACCGGCAGGGGCTTACACTCGTTCACGTTTCAGCTCAACTTGAGCCGTCTCTTGTCGCTCGCACCACCCAGAGACACATCGTATGCCATAAAACGTGCCTAAGTTGAGCCGAGAAGTGGATGAGTGTAAGCCCCTGGACACCGGCTACGGCGTGGCGCTGCTGCTTGAGCTCCTCACCAGCGCGCTCTACACCGAGTGAAATGTCGTAGTCAGTGGATCGCCTCACCGCCTGTCTCCACGCTGAGTGGAGTAGTGTGATGAGGACGACATCAGAATTGGATCTATCGGCGGCGACATCATCTCATCGATTTCAATATCATTTCTCTCCATCCGCGACGTCGTTGGTGGTGTTTTGTACTTGGCGCGCGCGTTTCGAATCACATTGCGGCAGCGACGGCGGCGGCGGCGGCGGCGGCTGCATTAGCGTAATCGCGTCGACCGCCATCATTTTTTACCTTGGGCCATTTCCGTTCACACTGTCACAACTGTGCATTCTCTTTCGCTCTTGCTCGTTATTGCGGCGCTCCACATGTGGATACGTGCGTTGGGATGCCCTCGCCATCGCCGACCGCTACGAGTACGCTCGAATTGTCTTGTGCGGCCAAGACCAAGACAGTTTCGTCAGAGGTCCGCAGTTGCAGACCGTCTTCCGAATGAGCCCGGATTAGGCGGACCCAGAAATACGAGACGTCCATCGACTGCTGTCTGCACGGGCGTGGCTTCGCGGCGGGCGACCGACCGGCCGTGCCGTGATGTGGCACACGTCCCCTGTTGTGGCGTGTGGTTCATTCGTTGCATATTCCCACGGTGAGATGTGTCTTCTGGGAGATAGACAGGGTGTTAGGAACCCGTTCATTACGCAAATGCAGTCCTAAATGAGAACATGCAAATAAAAATACAGCTATGATAATAAGATATTGAATTAAACAAATGCGGTTCAACTTTCAACATGAAGTTGCAGGGTGGGGCGTGAGATCAACATGACGTTGAGGGTCTAGAGGCGGCTGGAAGTTTCTTCGAGAATGCTAGCCGCCGCCGGGCGCGGTCGGCCGTGAGCCGCCGCCGCGTAGGGCCGGGCGGTTGTTGCTCGCCACGTCATAGGGTGTCGTTCAAGTCTAGAGACGAGGATTCAAAGTGCGTTGGATGACGTGGCGAGCAAAACCCGCTGCGCCCCACCGCCGACGGGGAGTAAGTGGTCCGGCCGGGCGCGCTGCTGCTCCGGCCGTCCTGCTTTCCATCAAAAGTGTCGACCCGCGCCTGCAGGTCATCCACCTTGCTCGCCAGCTCCTGCTGCTGCCTGTTGGGTGAGAGTTCATAGAATGGCGGATACAGGTTGATTGGACGTTGGCTTCAAGTCGACCGGACCAGAAACCCAAAGCCCCGAACCCTAAACCCTAAACTCTAATTCGGATGTTGGATTCAAGCGGGTGGGTAACGCACCGGTAGATGAGCGTGACGAGCGAGTGCACCTCGTTCATCTTCTTCTCCATGTGCCCCACCGCCGGCTGCTCCACGCGGTCGCCGATGGAGTTGATGATGCCTTCGAAGAGCGGCGTGGGGTTGCCCACGCCCGCCTTGGCGCCCTTGTCGCCCAGCAGCGACTCCTTCTCCGACGCGCTGGCGCCGCACTGTAGCACGCGCCGCAGCTCGTCCACCTTGTAGCGGCGCAAGTTGAATTTGAAAGCAGAAAGTGAAAGCAGCATATCACACTTGAGTTTCAAGCGCTGAGTTCCAGGCGGTTTCAACTTGAGCTTCATAGGGTCAACCCGCACCGCCCCACCACGTTGACGTCGTCGTCGTCTACCCCCGCGAAGGACACCATGCCGTCCTTGTCCACCGCGTTGTAGCGGCGCAAGTTAAAGTTGAAACCAAAAATTGAAAGCAGTTTATCGTATTTCAGTTTCAAGCGCTTTAAATACAGGCGCTCTCAACGCGTGTTTGATAGGGGCAACCTGCACCACCCTACCACGTCCTCCCCGCTGGCGTAGTCCCCGTCCCCCGTGTACACCGCGTTGGACGCCTTCGCCACCTCCGCCCAGGGACCGCCCAGATGGTGACAGGTTTAGGGTTTAAGGATTTAGGGATTAGGGTTTAGGGATGAGTGATTAGGGTATAGGGTTTACGATGGTGTCACCTACACGTCATAGGATGCCATCTGACTCAATAGACAGGTTTCACAACGCGTGAGACGACATGGCTGGCATATGTTTCTTGCCACGTCATAGGATTCCGTTTGTTCAGAAGAAACGAGGGATAGAATGCGTGTTGATGACGTGGCGGGCAATATGTGCCGGTCGGTTGACCGTACCTCCTTCTTTTTCTGGACGATGCGCGCGCGCTCCTTCTCCTCGGACACGATCATGCCGCGGATCCGCCGCGTCGCCGTGCGGCAGGGTCATTGAGAACCAGAACTCGGCCGAGATGGGGCATGATTCACCTTCAGGGTTTCAGGGTGAATGCCAGCACAGACGGGGGGAGGATGATGAGTGGATTCAACGTCGGTCGAATGCTCGTTGAGAATGAGCCCCCTGCCGCGCGGTCCGTGAGCATCTTCCCGCCGCTGGTGGCCGCCTTCATCCAGGGGCTTACACTCGTTCCCAATTCAGCTCAACTTGAGCTCTTCTGTCCATCGCATAACCCGACTTAGCTCATGAACGTGTCCTGGAGTTGCTAAATTTGAGCTGTAACGTGAACGAGTGCAAGCCCCTGCCTTCATCCACTTGGCCATCAGCGTCGACACCTCGCCGGAGAAGCTGGTCGTCTCCTGAGCCCAGGGTCTGCCACATGTTAGCCCGCCACGTCATCCATCACGTTCGAAACCCTCGGTCCTTGAGTTGAACGGCACCCTATGACGTGGCGAGCAATATCTGCTAGTCCCATTGCCCGCCACGTCATCGACACTCATGCGGGACCCTGATTTATGGAGTTACATGGCACCCTATGACGTGGCGAGCAATATCTGGCCGGCCCTGCCTTGGACTCGTTTTTGACTTCGCTGTAGGAGTCGGACAGGATGGCGATGAGGAAGTTGAGCAGGATGAGCACCATCAGCACGGCGAACGTGATGTAGTACAGGATGCCGCGAGGCAGGGACGCAAGCACGTATCGCCCGCCACGTCATCAAAACGCGTTGTCAACCGTCGCGTATTGAATGTAAGTGGCATTCTATGATGTGGCGAGCAGTGTCCTCGAGGCTGTACCGCACACTGCCAGCATCCCGGGCAGCTCGAACAGCGCGTCGCCGATGCCGCGGTCGTCATCCGCTAGCGTCCAGCTGGCAACGGTGCGCGCGGACTGCGCGATGGTGCTGAACTGCTGAATGTAGTGGCGCGAGATGCATCTGAAACCAGAAGTTGAAAGCAGTTTATCGCACATTCGTTTCAAATGCTTAGTTCCAGGTGGTTTCAACTTGGGTTTCAAAGGGTCCACCTGCACCACCCTACCTGGATCGTCTTCCCGAACACGATCTGGCCCAGGAAGGTGTACATCACCATGATGTAGCGGCGCAAGCTGAACTTGAAAAGCAAAATTGAAGCCGAATTGAAGCAAAATTGAAAGCGGAAAATCGTATTTTAGTTTCAAGCGCTTAGTTCCAGGCGTTTTTGGCGCTTTTAACTTGGGCTTGATAGGGTTAACCAGCGTTGCCCTACCATGACCACGGCCACCAGCACGAAGAAGTGCGCCAGGTCCTGGACGCAGGGGCTAACTCTCTTTCACGGTAGAGCTCAATTTGAGCAACTCCAGGATACATTCAAGAGTTAAATTGGGTGATACGGTAGACAGAAGCGCTCAAGTTGAGCTGATATGGGAACGAGTGTAAGCCCCTGCTTGGAAGGCGCGCGCCAAGGTGCGCGTGACGACGCCGAGGCGCGGCTGGAAGTCGCAGTACTTGAGGAAGCGCAGTAGTGAGAGGAAGATGTTGATCCCGTTCAGCGTGTTGTACAGCACCTGCACCACAATGATCTGCCCCATGCCCAGAGTCTTACACTTGTCCACTTTTCAGCTCAACTCAAGCGCTCTCTGTGGGATAGGGGTTGCGTCTGGAAAAAGCTTAGGGGGTGTTTAGTGGGTATCTAGGGGGTGTCAGGGAGTAGTAGGGGGTGTTTAGAGTGTATTTTGTGTCAGAAACGGCTCAAGTTGAGCTGAAACGTGGACGAGTGTAAGCCCCTGCCCATGGCCTGTGTCACCTCGTTGAACGACGCCATCATCGCTCCCGCGCTGGACAGCTCCAGGTACCTCGCGCTCTGTGTGTTGCTCACGTAGTAGGGTCATTGACAACAAGCACTCGACCGAATTTTGAGAACAAGCGCTCGACCGAGGTCGGAGCATGACTTACCGATATGGTTAATGCTCATACAGGCGCTCGGAATCGGTTGGTCGATTCAATGTTGGTCGAGTGATTGTTCTCACAAGCACTCGACCGAGTTCAGAGCATGACTTACCGTGATGGTCAATGCTCATACATATGCGCGGAGTCGGTTGGTCGAATCAACGTTGGGCGAGTGATTGTTCTCAAGCGCCCCCCCGCCACGTACACGTTGTAGCGCGCGTCAGTGTCGAAGGAGACGAGGCTCTGCACCATCCACCCCCACAGCCAGGGGCTTACACTCGTTCACTTCTCAGCTCAACCTAAGCCGAGTTGGTCACACGTCCCCGTGTCCCCCTGTCTAATAGACTGGGGGGAAATCATGCACCCAACGAGTCCAACAAAATATGCTTACGTTGAGCCGAAGAGTGGACGAGTGTAAGCACCTGCCCACAGGCCGATGCACGCCACGAAGATGAAGATGGAGATGAGGTCGATGTAGTTCCACACGCTGCCGAAGTACCGAGCCACGGCGTAGGGTCTTCAGAACAAGGGGTGTGGAGAGGGATTAGGGTTTGAGGTTGAGGGTTCAGGGTTTAGGGTCTAGGGCTTAGGGTTTAGGGTTCAGGGTTTAAGGTGTTTTAGGGTCACAACCACTCGAATATCGGAGCATGACTTCCGTTCAGGCAGACAGGGTGAGTGCTGATGCAGATGCGCGGACTCGGTTGGTCGAATCAAGGTTGGTCCGGTGCATGTTAACATTACCCCCCCTGCCACGGAGCCCGTCTGGATGATGCACACCACCACCTCGCTCAACTCCATCACCAGCGTTGCAAACACAAAAAGCACGAAGCACGCCTCGGCGAAAAGGCGGAATCGGATGTTGATCACGGAGTAGGAATCTTCCGGGTCGTGAAAGTAGGGCTGCGCCTTGGAGTAGGTTCAAGCATGTATTGTCTTGCAGGTTTAAGCATGTATTGTAGGTTCAAGCATTGTATCGCCACGTCATCCCGCGCATTCTGAACCCTCGTGAATGGAGTTAAACGGTGTTCCACGAGTTGGCGGACAATGTCTACGCCCGCCATATCATCGACACGCATAACGGACCCTCGGTTATTGAGTTCAATGGCATCCATGACGTGACGAGCAGGGTGGAGAGTTTAGGTTTTTAGGGTGTAGGGTGTAGGGTTTAGGGGTTAGGGTTTAGGGTCTAGGGCAATGTCTGGCAGGCCCAACCTTGGCGGTATCGATCTCGTACCGGATGAGGATGTTGCCGCCCTCGCTGAACCTGAAGGTGATCTCCAGGAGGCAGAAGTACCCGAGGCTCGGGTTGTAGGTCAGCACCGTCACCGTGAGTATGTTGCTGAAGCTGTCCAGGAAGAACCCCTCCTCGAGATAGGCCACGATCTGGTTGAAGGTGGCCTCGCGTTAGGGCCCATCAGATATGACAAAGTGCGTGAAACCACTTAGACACTTAGTGAGTCTTAGTGCTCAGTCGTCCCGCTCGACCAATCAGAACGCTCCATTTGGACGACTTAGTACTACTTGTTGTTAGGTATCTAAGTCGTTTCACGCACTGTGTCATATTGCTCGCAACGTCATGCGATACCGCCGTCCAACTCAAGAAACAGGTTCCAGGGGACGAGGGTTCAAGAGGTGTTTAACGACATGGCGAGCAACATCAGCCAGGCCAAGCCTCGCGCAGGTTGGTATTGAGAAGTCATTTGGATGCCATGTAAATCAAGAAAAGAGAGTTCAAGAGTCGTGTCGATGACGTGACGAGCAAAGTCTGCCAGGGCGCACCTCGCGCAGGTTGATGTCGAGCAGCACGCTGAAGCCGTGCTCGCGCCCCGGCAGCTTCAACGGGAAAAACCCACACGTACGGCCGGGCAGAAAATGCTCAAAACGTTACACGTGGTAACTGAGCTCAAGGAACAAGGGATAGCAAACGTGTTAAATGACGTTTTGAGGAATGTCTGCCGGGCCCTACCCAAACGGCACTCCGCGCGAGTTGATTTCTTCGCTGTCATAGAAGGCGCCGCTGACCAGGGCCAGACACATATCGCTTGCCACCTCATGGGATGCCGTTTAATTCGAGAAACGAGGGATGAAGATGCGCAGGATGGCGTGGCGGGCAATGTCCGGCAGGCCGTGCCGGTGACAGCCGCGACCGTGCTGGCGTTGCTGACGACGGCGACCCCCTCCGCCGACAGCCAGGGGCTTACACTCGTTCCCATTTCAGCTCAACTTGAGCTCTTCTGTCCACCTTATAATCCAGCTTAACTCATGAATGTTTCCTGGAGTTGCTCAACTTGAGCTCTAACGTGAACGAGTGTAAGCCCCTGCCGACAGCGCGCTCACCTCCGAGCGGCAGCACATGAGCCCCTGCGTCTGCGTGTCGTAGATGCTCGACGTCGTCACAAACACGGGGTCCACCCCGAAGGGCTCAACATTCCCGTCGTGTAGGGCCTGGCAGGTATTGCCCACCGTGTCATCCGACGCATTTTGAACCCCAGTTCCTTGAGTCTAATGGTATCCTGTGACGTGGCGGGCAATAACTGCCGACCGCGTCATCCAACGCATTTTGAACCCTTGTTCCTTGAGTTTAATGGTATCCTATGACGTGGCGGGTAGCTTGAGCACTTGTTCCTTGAGTTTAAAGGTATCCTATGACGTGGCGGGCAATGTCTGCCCACCGCTTTATCCAACGCATTTAGAACCCTTCTTTCTTGACGTTAATGGTATCCTGTGACGTGGCGGGTGACGTCTGACGGGCCCTGCTGTTGAGAGCGTCGGGGCAGGACTGGCCGCCGATCTTGGCACCGAATTTACCGATGCACTGGTCCTTGGTGTAGCGGCGCAACTTGAATTTGAAAGCAAAGTTTGAAAGCGGTCCATCACATAGCAGTTTCAAGCGCTTATTTCCAGGCGCTTTCAACACGAGTTTTGATAGGGTCAACCTGCACCGCCCTACCACGGCAGAGCGCGTCTGGTGCAGCAGCACCCCCGCCACGATCACGTTCTTCGTGGCCATGATGTAGCGGCGCAAGTTGAATTTGAAAGCAAAATTCGACAGCGGTCGATTAAACTTGGAAGCAAAATTTGAAAGCGGTCAATCATATCGCAGGTTTAAGAGCTTAATTTCAGACGCTCTCAACGTGGGTTTGATAGGGTCAACCTGCACCATCTTACCACGAAGCGCTGCCGCAGCGAGGACGCCACCGCCACGCAGGGCCTGTGCTACACATTGCTCGCCACATCAACCCGCGCATTTGCATCCTCGCTTGTCAAACTCAGTGTCGGGGAGACTAGTCTCCCTGATCTCGTCGAAATCGAGGGTCTATTTACTCAAGCATCGCGACGCGGTCGAACTGTCGGTGAGTCGGTGGGAGGTATTTTCGAACTAGACTGTTCTGATTGGTCGTACGGGATTCGATACCACATCTTCGATACCAGACCCGACACTGAGTTTGAGTTGAATGGCCTGGTTTGATATGATGTGCTGAACAAATTTCATTTACCAGGCCCTACCGGCACGGGCGCCGTGGCGTTGGCCAGCCGCGGCACGGCGAAGTTGCCACGTCGGTTCAGTAGCCCGTCCACGTGGTTGCAGCACCCCAGGGTCAGGTCGGTCTCCGCGCGGGCGGACAGCAGCATCATCGGGTCGTGACACTTGATGTTCGAGCAGATACCCGCCGTGCACGAAGGTCATCGACAACAAACACTCGACCGAGATCGGAGCACGGCTTACCATCAGGGTGAATGCGCATACGTACGCGTGGATCGGGTTCCTCAATTTGCCGATTTCGGTATATCACCTGGGTGAAATGTCTATACAGAGTTGCGGGCAAAGCGTCAGCGCTCCGCGCGGGAAAGCAGGCGCCAGATTGAATACCCATACAAAGTTGTGGGGAAAGCGTCAGCGCTCGGCGATCGAAGCGATATACCGATGTCGGCCAATTCGACGTCGGACGAGTGCTTGTTCTCAATACCCCCCTCCTGCCTTGCAGGTCCTCTGCGTGGTGGTGGATTCGTCGGTGATGTCCGACCGGGAGTCCACCGCATTGCACGTGCTGAACATGTTGGTATAGTCGAAGGTGCACCACCCCTGGTCGCGGTGTAGCAGCGCAAATTGAATTTGAAAGCAAAATTCGAAAGCGGCACATCACACTTTCGTTTCAATCGCTGAAACCAGGCACGCTCTCAACACAGGTTTTGATACTGTCAACCTGCACCGCCTCACCTCGGTCGCGCACGAGGCTGGCGTTGACGCACGTGGCGGCCGCGTCGTCCACCCCCGCGCTCACAGTGAAGTACGCTGTTGAGTTGGTCACGTCCTGCGCCGTGGTGTAGCAGCGCAGGTTGAATTTCAAAGCAAATATTGCAGACGGGTAACCATATGATAGTTTCAAGCGCTTAGTTCCAGGGCTTTCAACACGGGTTTGATAGGGTCAACCTGCACCATCTTACCGTGGCGTGCACCACCTGGCAGTCGTTGAAGTCCGTGATGTAGCGGTGCGAGTTGAAATCGAAAGCAAAGCTTGAAAGCAAAGCTTGAAAGCAGTTGACCATATTATAGTTTCAAGCCCATGGTTCCAGGCGCTTTCAACGTGGGTTTTATAGGGTCAACCTGCACCGCCCTACCGTGAGGAACACCCCGCCGCCCTGCCACCCCACCAGCGAGTAATCCCACAGCGTCATGCTGTAGTTGCCTGGCCGCACGCACCACGAGCCGAGGTTAGGGCCGGGCAGATATTGACCTGCACTTAACTTCATCGACACGCCTTTTGAAACCGCGCTTACGTTTATCGTGTGAGACGGCATCCTGTGACGTGGCGAGGGATGTGTGCCGAGTCCTACTCGAGGTAAAGCGAGTAGGTCTTCATGCCGTCGCCGCGCATGAGCGTGTTGGCCGACTCGTCCACCACGGTGCCGTTGTACCGCACGTGCGCCACCTCCCACCAGGGCCGCCCAGAGGTTTTGGGTTTAGGGTTGAGGGTTGAGGGGTTAGGGTCAGGGTTTGAGGGTTAGGGTTCTGTGTTTAGGGTTTAGATATTGACCGCCATCGTGTCGACACGCAGTATGAACACTCGTCCAATGAGTTACATGGCAAGCTATGACGTGTCGAGCAATATCAGGCAGGTCCGACCTGCCACGCGGCGGTGGCGCCCGTCTCCGCGGTCTGCGCCGCGCTCTGCAGCAGGCGGAACCCCGCGCTACGGCCCGCCACAGATCGCTTGCCACGTCACAGGATGGCGTTTAACTAAAAACGCGAGGGTTCGAAATGTGTCGGGTGACGTGGCGAGCAATGTCTGCGAGGTACTGGCAGAAACTGCTGGCCACATCTTAGGGTAGCATCAAACGCAAGAAAGCAGGCTTCAAAGTGTGTTGGAGGACGTGGCGGACGTGGCGAGCATCATCTGGCCGGCCCTAGGGTTCAGGGTTTAGGGTTTATGGTATATGGTTTAGGGTATAGGGTATAGGGTCTAGGGTTTATGCTTTAGGCTTTAGGGTTGAGGGTTTAGGGTCACCGGCCCTACCCGGCGGGGCATATGGTCTTGACGCCGGGCACGGGAAGCGACACGGCGGTGGC
>Ga0307488_10002597_pt1 | contig 15242 bp, 26 predicted proteins | sample SB02metaG_FD_202248 | JGI IMG/M metagenome (GOLD analysis project Ga0307488, IMG submission 202248) | Sea-ice brine microbial communities from Beaufort Sea near Barrow, Alaska, United States - SB 0.2 | ecosystem: Environmental > Aquatic > Marine > Coastal | place: USA: Alaska | collected... | reverse complement strand
AAGCAGTATAATGTCAATCCTAAAGTTTTGCGGGTTATGGCAGAAGAACTCATCAGCGAAGACGTGATGCTTGATGAAAACCTCCGAAAGCAAATTGCTCAAATGGCTTCTAAGTTCCCAGAAGGCAGTGCAGTCAGAATGAAACATGACGGAAGCGTTGCTAAAGTTTTGAGTGTAGGTAAAGACTTCGTTAAAGTTTCTGTTGGCAATAAAACCATGGATCATAAGCCATCTGAGTTGGATCGGCTGTAATGCTTAAATTTAAAGAATTCATAACTGAAAAAGAAAAAGATCCTCGTTTAGCTAAAGCAGGCGTCTCGGGATTTAATAAACCAAAAGGAACACCAAGCCACCCAAAGAAGAGTCACATTGTCGTAGCTAAAGACGGTGATGAGATTAAGACTATTCGTTTCGGTGAGCAAGGCGCATCAACTGCTGGCGACCCCAAAGAAGGTGAGTCTGATAAGATGAAGGCGAAGCGCAAGTCATTCAAAGCAAGGCATGGCAAAAATATCGCAAAAGGTAAAATGTCAGCTGCGTATTGGTCAGATAAGGTTAAGTGGTAAACACTTCGCAAAAATAAACTAAATAGAACATGTCACATCAAAGGAAACAGAAATGAAAACATTAATGAGCGTCATCCGTGGTATGGACACGATTACAGAAGAAGTAGCGGTTGACCTTGAAGAGTCTACTGCAGAGTATGCCAAGTCATTAGAGAAAATAGCTAACGACAAGAAATTGAAGGCAATCTCCAAGTCAGATAAGGCTACACTATCCAAATTAGCTGACATGATGAAGAATGCTAACGAAGAGTTTATCGAAGAAGCAGTATCAAACTTAGACGAAATGCTTGACGGTATTATAGACGAAGATCACTCCGATAGTATGGATGAGGCTTTTGAATCAATCGAAGAAGCTATGGACAATTGGACAATCACAGTAGACAAAGCGGTTAATAAACTTAAGAAAGGCGATGAGCAGAAAGTTAAAGCCCGTTCTGCCTTCGAAGCTATTAACAAAGCAATGAAGTTATGGGGCGACCCATCTCTTAAAGCTGCGCCATTTAATGCTTTTAAGGTTACTAAAGAAGGTCTTGAAGAAGCGAGACTTGACCCTTCTGAATATACCGTTGGCGCAGAGAAATCAAAGAAAGGATATCGCGCTCAAATCACACATAATGCTAAAGGCTACACCATGTATTTCTCTAGTGATACTTTCAAAGATGAAAAAGATGCTAAGGCTCAAGCCCAAGCATACTTAGATGGGTATGTTCGTGGCGGTGATGGAGCTGCATCAAAAGATGCCGGCAAGTTCGCCAAAAAGAATACTGCAAAGCTGGCAGAAGAAGTTATTGCTGAAAATACTGGATATTCTTCTAACCAATATAATCTTTCAGACTCACTCATCGCTGCCGTGAACAGCGTTGTAACTGGTGAAGCACCAGCCGTTGAGCATGAACTGGATATTCAGAACGACACTATTGAAGCTGGTGATGACACAGTTATTGTCGAAGGAGCTGATGGCGGGACTGGTGATAAAGAAGAATATCAGAAATTCTTTAAAGCAGCGTTGAAGAAGTTTGGTGCCAACTCGCCAGCTGACCTTGACGACAAGAAGAAAAAAGAATTCTATGACTATGTAGATGCCAATTGGGAAGGTGATGATGAAGCTGCGTCTAAATCTAAAGAAGAGAATATGGACAATTTTAAAGGTAAGGAAGCCAAGCCATTTAAGAAGGATAAGGTTAAGAAGGAATCTAAGGATGGCGATGATGACGACAAAGAGATGAAGAAAGAAAAGGATGGCAAGAAAGCTGAGAAAGTGGTAATTAATCCCAAGCTTGATGAATCCAAGTTTAAAGCTAAATATGGTGATCGCTACGAAGCCGTGATGGCTGCTGCATCTGCCAACTTGGCTAAATGACTTTAAAACAAATAACTAAATAGTAATAATAACATATTCTTAATAGGAGAATAAAAATGAGTTCATGGGGTAATAAAGATATAAAGGCATCTTCTGGCGGCACTGCTGCTGTGTCGACTGCTGGAGCTGTAACTGGTGCTGGATCTGCAGACTTGACTGATTTCGCTGTTGGTGATTTCTTGCGTGTTGGAACTAACGACTATGTGTTTACCGCAATCGCATCAGCCACTGCCGCTACTGTGCGTCAAGCTGACGGAGCTGCTACTATTGCCGCATCTACTGCTGCTGCATACGAAGTATCTGAGAAGCCACTATCAATAGTGTATTCAGATAGCGTTGACGCTGGTTTGATCTATGGTGCTGATCCTGCTGAAATGACTGATGATGCTGGCGCGCAAGGTATTGCTCACGCTGGTTGGTTGAAGCGTACTGTGGGTACTGGCGGACGAAGTGGTCGTGTACAATATGAAACATTGGTTGCTATGAGTTCTATCTCTGGTGACGCTGGCGATGATGCCGTACTAAGCGAATAAGGAATTAGAAAATGGCAGATAAAAAGGTCTCAGCTTTACCAGTATCAACAGGTGTGACATCTGACGACCTCTTTATGATCGTCAATAATCCTTCTGGTGTACCAACTAGCCAAAAGATTACTGTAGCCAACTTATTTGACGGGATCCCTAGCGCAACTGCCTTTAATGGTACAGTTGCTGCTAGGGCGAACGTAGCTGTTAGTGGAAATTTGTTTAACGTATCCGCTAACACTACATTCACCGGAGAAATGCGCGTTACTTCTAGCACACCAGCTACAAGTAATACTGCTACAGAAACACTGGGTATTGGTAAAATATGGTTCGATGATAACTATCTATATGTTGCTACAAATGCTACTACAATTAAACGAGTACTACTGAGCGAATTCTAAATTATTATGTTTGAAAATTTGACGGAAGATAACTTCCAAATGTTTGCTATGAAGACTTATACGAATCCACACTGTACGGACTTGTTAGAGTTTCAAGATGACCTGAAGAGAATACGCTACATAAAGCGGTTGTTTAAGAAGTATAGCGAAACTGGTGAATTACGTGAGCGGTTGGTTTTGAACCATCTCATAGTAATCTATAATATGTTCGAATCAAGGGCAGCGACTCGTATGTTGTTCTTGAAACTCGAAGGGTATTATGATTACTTGAAGCCGTTTTTAATATTCCTTGGATACTGGCCAGCAGAGATTGGTCTTGTTGATGGGGTAAGAGTTTTAGACACAAATATATCACTAGATGACACTATCGTATCTAAGTTAAAGGAAATATAATGGCTGGAAAATTTACAGACCTCCTACTTGTATATCAATTTATCAAGAGGTTGACCACGCCATTCAATAAGACCGAAGCATTCAAGCTGGGTATTATTAATGAGAAGGGCAAGAAGCTAAGATCACCCGAGACGAAAGCAGAGGAAAACTCATACGGATACTATGATCGTATGGTATTTAACCTCAAAAAAATGCTAGAGAAAGTTCCTGGTGGCGGCTCTAAGTTTGCCTCATACGCGGCAGCTCTTTTCTTGATCAGAGAAGGGAACCAACAAAAAGAGTTCACAGATGATGAGCTCATGCAAGGATTGTATGAATCAATGAATCTATTAGAAGATACAGATCAACTTAAAGATTACAAGTCTTTGTTTGAAGACTCTCCTACCAACGCGGCTGGTGCTGCCGTGGTCGGAACTGGTGATGACGCTACTGTTTTCAAGAAACCTGATGCTCGTAAGAAAGAAATAAAGGAATTCCTGAAGAAGTATCTTGAGCAGAAAAATAAGCGTGCCGAAGGTAAGAAGATAAAGGAACGTAAAGACTTCCTATCGAAGTATGGCATTTCAGAGTGAAAGCTCTTGAGATGGCCAAAAGAAACACTCCTGCCAAGGCTGGTCGAAAGGAATGGGGTGAGTTGTTCGCTAGCAAGAAGAAAGCAAAAGTGATTGAGCAGTCAGTGTATACGAAAACCAGCTCAACAATGAAGAAAGTGGATCGATTAAAGGCTAGTCTTAAATGATAAAGATATACTTTTTCCTATTGATATTTGGTATTGTTGGTGGAGCTGGGTATGCGGGATACGCATATTACAAAGACAGTCAAGCAAAGATAATGATGCTAACTGCAAATAATGCTACGCTGAAGGTGGCTTCCGAGGTAAACCAAGCTACCATAACAGAATTACAAGAAACAGCAGCTGTTCAAGCTGAATTGACTAGAGACTTAATGAAGAACCTCCAGAATAGTGAACAGTATACTGATAAACTGAGAAAAACATTGAGTAAGCACGATTTGTCTTATTTGAGTGTAAGAAAACCTGGATTGATTGAAACGAGAATTAATAATGGAACAAAGAAATTATTTGAAGGTCTTGAATCTGATACTGTTAAGTAGCATTTTCCTCACAGGATGCAGCACACTTAATAGCATAAAAGAAATGGTCACTGTAACTGAAGTGATCAAGCCCACCATAGCTGTAGTAGAACGACCCAAACCACTTTCATTCAATGATCTGCATTTCTATGTAGTCACCGAAGATAATATCGATGACTTCAAAGTGCGGTTCATGGACGATAACAACGTCTTTGTATTTTATGCGATATCCGTAAAGGGGTATGAGGCATTGGCTCTGAACATGGCCGAACTGAAACGCTATATATTACAACAGAAATCAATTATAATTTACTATGAAGAGTCAGTTGCCCCTGATGAGAAGGAACCCCTAGATGGAAAGGAATAGAGAGCAGGCTGAGTTTGCCGCACTATTGTCACAAATAGCATATGCAGAGCAGTCAAAGTCAAGTTCAATAGTTAAGAAGTTAGGATACACCTCTAATTTAATCTCAAATAACGGTGCTGAAGTATTAGTCGTAAAGAACCGGAAAGAGTTGTGGTTTGCGTTCAGGGGAACTGAGCCGACTAAACTGAATGACGTCATGGCTGACCTGAAGGTTATAAAGAACTCCGCTATTGCTGGCGGCATGGTTCATTCAGGGTTTCAGGATGAAATAAATGAATTGTGGGTTGACTGTTTAAAGGAACTAGAGTATAATAATCAATTGAAGAAGCCTAAAAAGGTATTCTTCACAGGGCATAGTCTAGGTGCCGCGATGGCTACTATAGCTGCTACGAGAATTGAAGGTGAATGTTTGTACACCTTCGGATCGCCAAAGGTTGGCGGTCGTCATTTCGTTAGGCATCTGAAGTGTCCGCATGAAAGGTTTGTGAACAATAACGACATCGTCACTAAAGTGCCTCCTTCAGTTTTGGGGTTTGTTCACTGCGGTGAGGAGCGTTACTTTAATGCTTTTGGTCTTGAAAGGCAACCCACATACTGGCAGAGATGGAAAGACTTTTTTCGCGGTGTTTGGTTTGGTTGGAAGAACGGTAAGTTTTTTGATATGTTAAGTGATCATGGCATGGCAAATTATGTTTCCCTTGCTGCGAAGAAAGAGGAGAAAGAATAGTGTATTGGTTTATTGCGAAAAGTATCATAGGTTCTATCATAGGGAGTTCATTCTATAACTGGTTTAAGAATACTAGAATTGGTGTGTGGTTTCAATCAAAATTGAACACATACTTAGAGCATGTCAGTGTTAAGTACAACATTCACATTGCTACAAGGGAAGAAGCTTGGTTAAAGCAGTATCCAAATCTTGCTAAAAGAATAGAAACTTTAGAGAGAGACGCTGCATCTAAGTTTAAGAGATAATCAATTTTTATAAATACTTTGTCGGCTCAAACTTATTTACTATAGTATAGAATCCTAATAATGATACCTACTAATCAGTCTCAATCGAGAGTAATCTCAAGTCCGGAAAGGGTTGTATTTGAACAAGAAGCATTAGCGAAGATTGTCACTACTATGGATTTATTTAAGTTATTAGAAGAGCGTCGCGTAGAAGCTCAATCCCAACAAGATATACTTCATAAAAGGATTGGCTCATTGCGTGACGAACTACAGAAAGAACTTGGCGAATCGCATAAAGAAATAATGTCTGAAATCAAAGAGATGAAAGAAGAGCAAAGGCAACACGCTAAAGAAGCTGCAAATGACGCTAAAGATATGTCTGATAGAGTGAATAACCTTGAGCAATGGAAGTGGCAAATGGCTGGTGGCGTTCTAGTCCTAGCATTTCTATGGCCATTCGTGACTGATATGATCAATGCTAATTAGTTCTTGCCTTTATGGCATAAAAGGTATATAATTGAATATTGAGTGATTATTTTATGAGCGTCTTATATGAGCAGTTATCTAGAGTCGAAGTATCTAAACCTCCTATCCCCACAATTACAGCTATTCAAGCGTAAAAACGATGCCGTCTACAATTTTCGTTGCCCCTATTGCCTAGACTCACAGACGAATCTCAATAAGGCTCGTGGATATGTGTTCATCAAAGAAAACTCCCTAATCTTCAAGTGTCACAATTGCGGTCATGGCGCGTCAATCAGCAACCTACTCAAACACGTCAATCCTACCTTACACAAAGAATACATGATGGAGCGGTTTCAAGACACCGATGACGTCCGGAAACCTGTAGCATCACTCAAAACTAAGACTGAATTCAGATTCAAGAAGAAAGCTAACTACCTGAAGACCCCTCTAGGCAAGCTGAAGAAGGTTTCGCAGCTCGCAATCGGGCATAAGGCGAGGAACTATATACTGGGTCGCCAAATCCCTACTAATTATCATTATAAATTATTCTATGCGCCTAAATTTTATGAGTTTGTTAACCTATGCGACCCAGGGAAGTTTCCTAACATCAAATTTGATGAACCAAGGATCATCATTCCCTTTATTGATAAGGAAGAAAATCTAATAGGGTTTCAAGGGAGAGCGTTGGGTAAGTCAAACCTCAAGTATATAACTATTATGTTGGAATCTGACTCGCCCAAGATATTTGGTCTTGACAAGGTTGATTTTCGTAAAGAGGTTCGTGTAGTAGAAGGTCCAATTGATAGTATGTTTGTCGATAACTCGATCGCTATGGCGGGAGCTGACGTCAGTGGGCTTGATATGATGACAGCCAGCTACAATTTCATATACGATAATGAGCCGAGAAACCCACATATAGTAGCAAGAATGCGGAAGGCTATTGACCAAAACCACTCGGTTACTATCTTTCCACATAATATTAAAGAAAAGGATATAAATGATATGATTTTATCTGGTAAGAGCATGGAGGAGATTCAAGAGGTTATAAGTAGTAACACATATAAAGGTTTAGCCGCACAAGCTAGACTAAGTGTATGGAGTAAAAGATGACGACCCTGTGGAATCACGAAACATTCCTTGTTAGTGAGCACTGGAGTGACGACAAAAACAAATATTCAAAGGTATACATGCACGATCAAGGGCACTTGGTTGAGTTGTATTCCTGTAGTAAAATTAAAGGTAGATTGTCCGTAGTGCGTTTGAAAAAGGCTGAGGATCTAGCTGAAAGCTGGGTTCTTAATGAATTAAATTTACAAGAAGTAACAAAAATATAGGGCGAAATGATGTTTGGAATGTCGGGCAAACACCTTGGTGTTAAAGTAAATTATGATCGTGATTCAGAGATGACTGATCAAGCTGTTAAATTATTAAGAGATTATTACTGCAGAGAAGATGAAGATTCGCCACAAAAAGCATTTGCCCGAGCATCAGTAGCGTATTGTGCCGGAGATATGAAGCTGGCTCAAAGGATATATGATGCAGTGTCTAAGGGATGGTTTATGTTCTCTTCCCCCATACTGTCAAATGCCCCTCTAAAGGGTGAGAAGGTCAAGTCACTTCCTATCTCATGTTTCCTGACATATGTTCCTGACAGCCTTGAAGGGTTGATCTCACATTCTGCTGAATTACGCTGGCTATCAGTCAAGGGTGGCGGTGTTGGCGGTCACTGGTCAGATATTCGTTCTGTATCAGACGTGGCTCCTGGTCCAATGCCTTTCCTACACACAGTTGATAGTGATATGACTGCGTATCGTCAAGGTAAGACGCGCAAAGGTTCGTATGCGGCATATATGAATATCTCTCATCCGGATATAATTGAATTCGTTAATATGCGTATCCCTACTGGTGACGTCAACCGCAAGTGCTTGAACTTACATCACGCTGTTAATTTGACTGATGAGTTTATGGAAGCGGTTGAAGATGACATTATTTGGGAACTGAAAGACCCCAATAATGACGCTGTTCGTGATACCATTCGGGCGCGGAAGCTGTGGGAACTGTTACTAGAGACTCGATACCGTACTGGCGAGCCATACCTGAACTTTATTGACACAGCTAATCGCGCTATGCCTCAAGAGCAGAAGGATTTGGGTCTACGAATAAACGGATCAAACCTCTGTAACGAAATCCATCTGGCCACCAATGATGAAAGAAGTGCCGTATGTTGCCTGTCCTCGCTAAACTTGGAGAAGTATGATGAATGGAAGAATTCTAATTTGGTGCCTGATCTTATCAGGTTTCTTGATAACGTCTTGCAGTTCTTTATCGACAACGCAGGCGAAGAAATCTCAAGGGCAAGGTACTCAGCAATGCGTGAGCGCAGTCTCGGTCTCGGGGCAATGGGTTATCACGCTTACTTGCAGAAGCACCGAGTAGCATTTGAGAGCCAACAAGCGGCAGATATCAATAACGAAATCTTTAAAACAATTAGAGAGCAAGCAGACCAAGAAACCTTAAAGCTTGGTGCCGAACGAGGTGCAGCACCTGATTTGACGTCTTCACAGCGACGTAACGCCCACCTATTAGCCATCGCGCCTAATGCAAACAGTTCTTTGATTGGAGGGACTTCTCCTTCTATTGAACCTTGGAAGGCAAATGCATTTACCTCGCGCACAAGGGCTGGCAGTCATTTAACTAAAAACAAGTATCTGTTAGAAGAACTTGTGTCACTAGGAAAGGACACTCCTGAAGTATGGTCGTCAATTATTACGGGTGGTGGCTCTGTACAGCATCTGGCGTTCTTATCTGACCACCTTAAAGATGTGTTCAAAACTGCGATTGAGCTTGATCAAGATATTATTGTTAAACAAGCTGGAGATCGACAAAAGTATCTATGTCAAGGACAATCGCTAAACATATTCTTCCCTTCCGGAGCCACTAAAGCTTATTTACACAAAGTTCATTATAATGCTTGGCTTTATGGTACAAAGGGGTTATACTACCTGAGGACTGAAACATCAAACAAGGCAGAGAACGTATCGACCAAGGTTGCGCGTGATAGATTGGCTGAGTTTAGTGATGTTGTCTTACAAGGTGCTGTTGGTGATAATACGCAAGACGACTGTGTCGCTTGTCAAGGATAGAAATATCAAACTTAATATAACGAAAAAGGGAAGTTAATGGAAGTCTTAATATACAGCAAGAGTAATTGTCCATTCTGCGAGAAAGCGAAGTTTTGGTTCAAAACTCATGGGCATGCATTTACTGAGATTATGCTAGACAATGAAGAGCAGAGATTGGAATTTTATCAGAAGGTTCCTGGCGCACGCTCAGTACCACAGATTTACATTGACGATAAACATATAGGAACGTATGACGACTTGATGCGGGTCGCCGATACACTAGTGAAAAAGATTGGTGGGTTGCTGGAATTCTCAGAGACCTATAAGCCGTTTCATTATCCATGGGCTGTAGACATTACTACACGTCATGAGAAGGCGCACTGGATTGAAGATGAGATTGATCTGTCTGAAGACGTAACTGACTGGAAGGGTGGTAAAATTACTGAAGTAGAGAAGGACTATATTACTAATGTTCTCCGTCTATTCACTCAGAGCGACGTTGCAGTCGGTCAAAACTACTATGATCAGTTTGTTCCTAAGTTCAAGAACAATGAAGTTCGGAATATGCTAGGCTCGTTCGCTGCTAGAGAGGGAATTCACCAGAGAGCATATGCGCTGTTGAATGAAACGCTTGGCTTGCCTGATAGTGAATATCATGCGTTCCTTGAGTATAGTGAGATGGCCGATAAGATTGACTATATGATGAAGTCTGACACCAGCACTATGCGTGGTCTTGGTCTATCATTAGCTAAGTCCGTGATGAATGAGGGCGTGGCGTTATTTGCCTCGTTCGTTATGTTGCTGAACTTCCAGCGTTTTGGTAAGATGAAAGGTATGGGTAAGGTTGTTGAGTGGAGTATCCGAGACGAGTCAATTCACGTTGAGGGCAACTCAAAACTATTTAAGGCATTCTGCGCTGAGCACCCTCGTATCGTTGATGCGGATTTCAAGCAGGATATCTATGAACTGGCTCGCCACGCTGTAAAATTAGAAGACAAGTTTATTGATCTAGCTTATAAGATGGGCACAGTAGAAGGTTTAGAGGCTGCAGAGGTAAAGCAGTACATTCGCTATATAACTGATAGAAGATTGTTACAATTAGGTCTCAGAACTAATTTCAAGGTGAAGGAAAATCCATTACCTTGGTTAGAATGGGTATTAAACGGTGCCGACCACACCAACTTCTTTGAGAATCGCGTTACAGAATATGAAGTCGCGGGATTGACAGGTGGTTGGGAAGAAGCATATAGTCAAGGAGCAGTAAGTTGAAAACATTAATCATCGCTGCAGCATTGATTGGTACAGTAGCATCGGCCAACCCATATGTTGAAGTGAAAAGTAAAGCAAAATTTGATGGCGAATCATATGCAGTCAGCTATCTCACCAATGACGCAACGAACTACTTGCGATTAGGGTATGAGGGTGAAATGGCGTATTTTGAAGCAGGTGGCATGACTGGTGGGTTCTCAACAGAGGCTGGATATAAGTTCAAGTTCAAGAACGGCTGGACTATTAAAGGTAAGGTTGAATCAGGGAACGCTGAAGGCTGGGAACACAGTGTTGAAACTGAAATTCGTTACACGTTTAAACAGTAAAAGGATAAACCATGCAAGAGATAACATACGAATTAACCTGTGATGATTGCGGAACCGAATACACTCTTATCAACATTATTCGGGATGACGCAGTAGAAGACAGTCCAGCGTATTGTCCATTTTGTGGAACTGCTCAAGCCCATGCCTTTGTAGATAATGATGATGAATTTGATGATATGGATATTGATGATGAACTCGACGAATTAGATTTCGATGACGATTGATTATGCCAACCCATGGATGTACCAAGGTGAGCCATTTATACCCGAAGAAGCCGACCTGAAGGACTTGGTCGGTTTCTGCTACAAGCTGACTGAAGTAGAGACAGGCATGGCATATATCGGGAAGAAGTTCTTTTGGAGACCAAAGACACTGCCTATCACAAAGACTCGGAAGCGCAGGGTTAAGACTAAAGTCCTATCAGACTGGAAGCTCTATTACGGCTCAAGCGAACGAGTGAAGTTACTGGTAGAGCAAGGCAACGAATTCAAGAGAGAGATATTGCATTTGGCCAGAAGTAAGGGTGAATGCTCATATTTTGAGGCGCGAGAGCAGTTCGCCCACAATGTCATACTCAGGGATGACTACTACAACGAAATGATCAGCTTGCGGATAAATGGCAAGCACCTGAAACTGCTCAAAGAAGAATACAACAAATAACTTTACTTTTGGTCTATGATACGGTATAATTAATACAGGTATCCAATAAAGAGTTTATTATATGAAAGATAAAGATCCAGTAAGACTATTCATAGGCTCCTCAGCTAATGGCGAAGACGCTCTTATTGAGATGGCATATGAATATACCCTCCGTAAAAATACTGATCGCGACCTAGAAATCATATGGATGCGTCAGACTAACGACACTGAGTCATTCTGGCACGGTTTCTCTGATCATCACTGGTCAACTCCCTTCTCCGGTTTCCGCTGGGGTATCCCTGAATACTGTAACTTTGAAGGCAAAGCGATATACACAGATTGTGATATGCTGAACTACTGTGACATCGGTGAGTTGATGGATTTGGAAATACCTGACGACAAAATGATGCTTGCGCGAGACGGTAAGCGATTCGGTGGCAAGGAGTTTTGCGTTATACTCTTTGATTGTGCTAAGTTTAAAGATAAATTCCCTGTAAGCAAAGAATGGAAGCATCACCCCCAAGCCCATCATCAGTTCATTGACCTCTTCATAGTGAATAATCTCGTCGGCGAATTAGACCCGCAATGGAATAGTCACGATGGAGACGTAGTCCCATTCAAACAGCTACACTTCACAACTATGCAGACCCAGCCATGGAGACCTTCTTGGTTCACTGGCGAGACAGTGCCCCACCCCAATCTAGAACTTGTTGAGTTGTTTTGGAATGCTGTAGAATGTGCGCAAGAAGAAGGATATAACCGCAAAGACTATATGCCTAGAGATGTAGTCACTTACAATATTATAGGTCGATAAAATGCTGCCAACTTTATACGGTGAAGTTCCTACCAACCCAGTGATAATGGCTGCGTGTGACAGTAAGTATTTCATTGAGCATGGACCAGCGTTCATGTACTCTTGCTCGGATAACGATTACAGCGTACACGTCCACATCATCAACCCTACTCCCCAAGCCTTATCCCTTGCTGGAATCCTAGCTGCCACCTCAACAGGAGCAGTTACATACACCTTTGAGGATAAGGACTTTGACGGCTTCACTTGGGATCAAGAACGAACCTATTACGCTTGCTCTAGGTTTCTAGTTCTACCTGAGATACTCAACTCTTCTCGTAGTGTGATGGTTCTTGATATTGACTGTATGGTGATGAAGCATTTTATGTTCCCTGAAACACCTTGCGGCTATTTCCCTCGCGTACCACTAGAAGGAACAACGGGATGGGAAGCGGAAGGAACACGTGTAGCTGCTGGTGTGGTGTATATGAATGCCTCTGCTTTAAGCGTGGCTAATGCCGTTGCCGATTACATATCTAAATCCCCTCTCAAATGGTTCGCTGATCAAATTGCCCTGTCTAGGGTGTTTGCTGGGGTTTCTGATGAGAACATTACCACCTATGATAACCAATTCATGGACTGGGAGTTTATTGAAGGGACAGCGATCTGGACGGGTAAGGGTCCAAGGAAGCATGACAACCCTGTATATGTGGCCAAGAAGAACTCATATCCTCTCCGTATAGAAGGTGTTCGGAATGTACTCCTCAAGCCGAGACTTGATATCCCATTTAAGAAGTTCGGTCTTGAGAGGCGCAACGAAGCTCCCTTGCCTGAGATTAGGACTTGGTGGGAGAAATTTGCTCAAGGAGGGGAATGGGGCACATCATTTCAGTCCGAAGGGTCTATTGATGATGATTTTATCGTTGAAATGCCGCGCTGGACATTCAATGATACTATCGAAGACTATTTCCCAAACGCTGACTTTCTTGTACCTCATGTAGAACGTCATAACTGGGGTGGGGGTGATAATACTAAGTTCTATATGCAAACTGTATTCCCTTGGCTATTCACTATAGATCCTCAAGGTTGGGGTGGGGGTGCGTCATTCGTAGACAAGTTTGATCCCAATGATGATCGCGCACCAGATGCGTTTCAAAATATGCAGAAATGGGCTCGCAGCGGAGAGTCTAAGTTTCCTCAGCCGAGAGGGACTAATTTTGAAGCTAACTTCGAATTTATATTCGTACCTCTCCAATTGCCTCACGATGAGACCATTTTGTATCACTCAGATGTATCCTGTCTAGAATTCGTTGAATCTCTGTGCAAGTGGTGTCATGCGGACTCCAGTCGTCCGGTAGCAGTGTTTAAGGGGCACCCAGTAAACTTGGGAGCGATGACTCCTCTAATGAAAATCATTGCTCAATATAACAATGTTATGTACGTTACTGACCACTCTATCAATGATTTGATACCGAAAGCATCGGCAGTCTATGTGATCAACTCAGGTGTCGGCCAAGAGGCTATGCTACACGATAAGCCAGTTGTTTCGTTTGGGAGGTCAGAGTATCAAGGGGCTGTAATCAACGCAAAGCTGGATGACCTAAATGGTGCTTGGGATTCAGTGCTCAATATCGACCGAAAAGAAATGAAACGGATATATCGCAATTGGTATGACTGGTATTTGTATGAAGTGGTAACTCATATAAAATAAAGCTTTACATACATACCAAACTATAGTATAATTGTATTATTGACTGGAGTAAAATGTAATGGTTGTGTTATTAGAGATTATTTTCGGTGTTTGTTTTTTGTATTGTTGTTTCAGGGGACTCTTGTTTAGTGAGAGAATGATATCAAAAGAGCATTTCAGTAAGTACAATGATAATGAGCAATAGATTATGAGGCGTGGTGAGAAGTCATTAAAGGTAAGGGCAAAGCAGCATATATCCATATGTTGTGAGACTCTTTGCGAAAAGGCTGTAGTCGAAGAATACATTGAAGAACTCGAACTCACGGTAGAGAGACTAGAAGCGCAATTACTGGAGTATGACAATGACAATGCCTAATGAAAGATACTATTCCATTAGGAATACTCGTGCGTTCCTTGTAGACTTGATGGATCCTAAGAAAACTCCTAGAGTTCCTAAAGAAATAAGAATGAAAGCATATTATTGCTTAAAACATTTTCCTGATGAGTATCATATGGAAGAAGCGCAAAAACAAGTACCATCAATATTTGGAGATAGAAATGGTTTACGGTAAATTTAAGTTTATATCAACCCCCAGTGAGATATCATTTGGTAATGTGAGAACGAATATCGAGCATACTATAATGGACACTGCAGTATCTCTGGATGAAATCCTTGAAGAGTTTCAAAGGTTCCTACTGGCATGCGGCTACAGTTTCTCTGATGATGAATACATCGGGGTTGTGAATCCTGTGACCGAATCTGGTATGGCAGCGTTGGTAGAGTCTGGACTCGAGGACGTGAACAGAGTCGAAGTAATTGATGCCTCTGGTCGCTCATATACTAACTATGGCGCCAGCGGAGCCAGCCTGTCATTACAGGATAACGATGAGACGTTGAAGGTATTTGTCAATGAACCATATTATGAAGAAGATATGTATGATCCATTAGACAACTCAGGGTGGAGACAGGGCAATCTGGAAGGAATGGATAAACCACACTGGACTCATGATGAAAGTTAAAATTGAAGTTGAGATGGACACGAATGATTGTAGTGACATCCAGCTAATTGAAGAACTAATTGAAATTATAAGTGAGTTAAAGGAAGCAGTATATGAAAGTAACGATGGGCAAGTATCCAACACATAGATGGTACCATAACTACTTATTCTTGCTATCTGAGAAGATTGCTGCTGTAAGAGGGAATGATTGGAATCACCTTCAAAATGATCAAAAAGTATCAGTCCATATAGATGACTTTGATACTTGGAGTATGGATCATACGTTAG
>Ga0307488_10002596_pt1 | contig 15243 bp, 16 predicted proteins | sample SB02metaG_FD_202248 | JGI IMG/M metagenome (GOLD analysis project Ga0307488, IMG submission 202248) | Sea-ice brine microbial communities from Beaufort Sea near Barrow, Alaska, United States - SB 0.2 | ecosystem: Environmental > Aquatic > Marine > Coastal | place: USA: Alaska | collected... | reverse complement strand
GTTAATTCCAAGAAAACGGCTCACGCGTTCGTCCTCCGCGCCTGAACCTGATTTACCGCGAGGTCAGGAGATTTGAGGTGCGCGAGCGCGCGCGGTGCGCACGTCGAGTGCGCGCGTGCCAGTGCGTGCGCTCGGTTGTGATGTCGTACCACACGACGTCGAGGCACTTACGAAGCTTCGCGAAACGAGCTTCGGGAAAAATCGTCTAAAGCTTTCCAACCCGCGCCAAAACTCAGTCACCCAAGACTGCCACGTCTGACAGCAACGCGCGCGCTCCACAACGTCGTCACGGTGAAACGCTCGCACGCTGCTGCCGCCATGTCCAAGCTCCCTATCGGGTGGGAGAACCGGCGGAACAACCTTAGCGAGCATGACATGAAACTGGTGCGTGTCCGATGCGTACGCGTGGTGGGCGGCGGCGCAAGAAGGCACCTTTTCCGAAGATCCCAACCCTTTTTTTCGTCGCGCAAAACCCGACCTCGCCATCACCCACCCTGACCTCGCATCTCGTACCTCGCGTTCACGCACAGGGCGCCGCCGCGATGGGGACGTTTTCCAGCAAAGGCTTGCTCGCGGGTGCGTACGCCGATGGTAGCGAGACGCACAAAACCACGGAGGAGGTTGAGGCGTATTGGATGGGACAGATCGAAAACGACAAGGAGATGGCGGGCGAAAGTGGGAGGGCGGGCGGTTTGCCGTGGGGGATGGAGGGGCGCGAAAAAGTGCGGGCCGCGGAAGCCAAGGCGTACGGCGCGGCTGATGCTGCTGCTGGTGTTCGAAGTGCGTATGGAGGAGGGACACCGGGTTCGGGGGTTTCTCAAACGCTGACGAAAGCGTTCGCGACGGAGAGACACGCTTCCGTCGGCGGCTCGGAAGCGTTCGTCCCCGAAGTCGCGCTGCTTCGCGTGGCGACACTGACTTTGGAAACCCTAACCGCCACGTTAACCGCGAAACCAACGCCGCTGGAAGCGGAAGACCGAGCCGCGTTCGCCGCAGCGGTCAAGAAATGCTTAGCCGCCGTGTTGCACTGCCGAACGTGATGAGTTGTACAGTGTAAGAAAAACGCTTTCGAAAAGACTCGATTTTCAGAAATCTTTTCCTTCCCGAGCGGCCTATCCCCACGATTTGGTGACTAAGCGGTCGGTGGACCAGACCAGAGGCGCACCCCACAGCTTCTGGCGGTGCATATCTGGCAAATATGTACGCCTCACGCGCGACGATACGCGCGCGCATCGCGGTGCGGGCGAAGGTTTCGCGACGCGACGGGCGTGGTAACAAGGGACTCATCGGCATCGCCACACGCGACGGGATTTGTGTGCCCGTGAATGGACGCGCGCGGTGTCGTGCAAGCGTCGTCGTGAACTCCGCGTTAGGAGCGCGAAGTGAGTTACCAGTGCGTGTGACGTACAGGCGCACCGCGCAGCAAGCAAGACACACACGGGTACACGCGCGAGCTGACGGGGATTTTGGAAGCGCACCGCAGGGCGACGACGATGCGGAGGCCGATGGGATGGAATCGATCGATGGATCTGAACCTCAAATCCCGCAGCTCTCTTCAGCGGGCGACTTGGAAACCGTGGCGGACGTCATCGCCCTAATCAAAACCGAGGTGTTTTCGTCATCGTTCTCTTCTAGGAAAGATTCAAAGAAACCAAGCAGCTCAACGCGCACGTACCTAATCGCATTAGCCGCGCTCGTCGCGATCCACTTAAGAGACCCGGGGTGGGGCACGTGGAACTATGTGCGCGTCGCGGGAAGTTTGTTGCTGGGGGGCGGGTTGGCTTTGAAAGGCTACCGGAGCGGGTCCTTGAGTTTACCAGGCGCGGTAGGCGCGACGTGCGTTGGGTGGGGAACCCTGTACTCGGGTGTCCGGTTCGGCACCGCGCTCGGGGTTTTCTTCTTCGCCAGCAGCGCCATGACCAAAGTGGGCACCGCCGTGAAGCGACAAATAGACGAACACTTCGTGGAAGGCAAGGAAAGCGGCGCGCGGGGTTTTGGGCAGGTTCTGGCGAACGGCGGGGTACCCACTTTCCTGGCCATGGGGTACTGTTTCGCCACGGGGGGGCCGGAGCACTTGCTGGGGGTGTTGAACGCGTTCGAAACCCCATTAGCAGCAGCGGTATGTATTTCCCAATCACCACATTCCGCAGACTGATTGCCCATACAAGACTGACATTTCTTTTTTACAATCTCAGTTCATCGGGTACTACGCCTGCTGCGCCGGCGATACCTGGTGCGGGGCTTTCCCACGTTCACCGCGTTCCGCCTTGGTGCGATTGCGCGCACATTCCGACTGACACTTTTCTGTTCACAATCAGGGCCAGCGAACTCGGCGTGCTTTCCAAGCAATCGCCGCGAATGATCACCAACCCGTCATGCGTAGTGAAGCCGGGGACGAACGGGGGTGTTACGTTTCTCGGGTTCGTCGCGTCTGGGGCGGGGGGGTTGGCGGTGGGTCTCGCGTTTTGGCTGGGCGGCGTTTTGGTTCCGCTCGCGACCGGGCAGTTCGAGCTGGCGTCGCGGTTTTTGGGGCAGGTGAGTATTTCCCAATTACCATATTCCGCCGACTGATTGCCCATACGAGACTGACACTTTCTCTTTTATCGTATCAGTGGCCTGTGTTGGCAATCGGGCTGGGCGCCGGTTTCGTGGGGTCGTTGATAGACTCGTGTCTAGGCGCGACGATTCAGTTCAGCGGGTACTGTTGTGAAAAGCGGCGAATGGTCAGCAAACCCGGCCCGTCCGTGACGAAAGTATCGGGAATAAACGTGCTGTCAAACTCCGCGGTGAACTTCGTGAGCGCCGCGATTTGCGCGGCGGCGCTTTACTTTGGCGCGATAGCGATGGGGCTGCCGCGAGCGTGAGTTGGTGAATCCGATTGACTTTGTGACTGTTTACCTGTAGGACGCTTGTATACTAATCCATTACGAAAGATATGTTCCGAAATACCTTAGGTTATGTTTAGCAAGTATACTACTCGATGACGAAAGATACTTTCCGAAATTATGTTCCATATCACGTACTCCTAAGCGCGCCTACTCCCCCACCTTTCCACGTTCCACGCTTTCACGTCTTCCCGTGCCCCGACCGCTTGGTACAGCGCTTTTAGTTTCGGACACCGTTCTTGCAAAATTTTCTCGCAAACCCCGGTTTCGCATACCGGCGCGCAATAGGGAACGGAACAGGTTTTCTCCAACCCGGCAAGCAGCACGTACAGGGAGATGTCCGCGATTGTTATGTCGGCGCCGCACACGTATGGACCATTTTCTTTTTCTGTTTGTTGCGTATCACTATCACCCAAATCACCCAACCCAGCCCCCGACCCTAGGATGTTTTCGATCTGCACTAACCTCGCCGGGAGATGAGTTTCGGACACCGCGGTGACCGCGGCTTGAAACTGCTCTTCGGATAAAGCGGTACCGTCACACAACTCTCCGCATCCCGGGTCCCTCCCTAACGCGTTCCGGTACCAAAGCGGCGTGAACGTTTTGCGCAAATCGCACAAGCACTCCTCGACGCCGTCCACTCGCAGTTGCAGTAACGAATCAACGGGGTATAGACCGCAAAGTCTTCCTACGTACCGCAACAACGCGGGCGATTGTGCGAAGATTTGCGTTTTTGAATTACTTTCAATCGCCAGCGTGGGTAACTGCCCATACGGAAGGGAGGTTGATGATACGTCCCTCGACCGTTCCAGCGCCAGATCCTCGTACGTCGTCGTTCGCTCTTCAAACGCCAATCCCCCGATTCGCATCGCGAGCCGAACCGGCTCCGCTAAGCCTTTGATGTTCAAGTAGGTCAACGTGTACGCAGTTTTTTCGGAAGTGTTTGCATTTTTTTGTTTCTTTTTCGGTTTCGTATTCGGGCTCTTCGGGTAATACGTCTCCCCCTCCTGGTCCGCCAAGTTCTTCGCATCCTGTGGTGTTACGCGTGACACCACCACCTTCGCGCGTCGCAAGCCTTGCGCGACTCGCGCGCGCTTTTCGGGAACAACGTTATTAAGGACGCCACGCAACACCATCCCGTCGTCGTTTTCCAATGGTTTTTCTAAAAGAGAGATTGCGACTTCCAACGATCGCGATGCGGCCGCGCATTGCGTTACCCAAGCCTCGTTTCCAAGGTTCGCGATCTTGACAAGTGTCTCCACCGGCCTTGCCGTGACGCTCTTTCGCACCGACTCAACGCCAGCCATCGCGGCCTGGGTTTCCTTGCGCCGGCTGGCGGTTACCCGGGAAGAGGTGGCGAGATCCGCACGAAGCACATCAAGCGCGTCAATCAGAAACGCATCCGCCTCACGGCAATGGTCCAGCCACGCGGTGTCGCCGAGTCCGGATTTTTTCCCATCAGGGTCGGGGTCGATGAAATCGGGGTCGTCTGGGGGGGACGGCATGGGCGGTTTACCACGAAAAAGCGCGTGACAGACACGACACCGAGTGTGACTGAGACGAGTGAATGTGAATGGAGAGATGCGAGGTGATTTGATTTTGGCAAATAATGTTTTGGTTGCAACGAGGTAACGCCCGCGCGTCACGTTGAAGTTACTTCATACACGTCACTACATTCCAGGACTCTACTCCGAGTCCGAGCCCTCCTCGTCCGCGGATTCCTCCTCGTCCGCGGACTCCTCTTTTTCAACAGACTTGGCCTTGTACTCGCTCATCGCGACTTCGTACCGCGCCTTCGCGCTTTTCGCCAATTCTTCAAACGGAATTTTTTCCTCCGCCGAAAACGCTTTCCACTTGGCGCCCAGCGCCTTGCCCACCTCGCCGATTGACATCCCCGGGGTTTCCTCCAAAACGGCTTTCCGAGTTTCGCCGGCGAAGATCATGTACGACGAAAGCGGGCGTTTCGGCGCGTTCGGGTCTTTTTTAGCCTTACCCTTGCCCTTACCCTTACCCTTGGGCGACTTGGTCTTCGTCTTCGCCGCCGTCTTCGTCTTCGCCTTTTTCTTCGCCGGCTTTTCGGGATCCGAATCGCTTCCCGATTCGCTCGCCGATTCATCCGTGGGTTCGCCGCCGCTGTCGCTCTCGTTGCCTGCCGCGAAATCCTCGTCCTCCTCCGACCCACTACCTCCGTGGCTGTCGTCGTCGTCCACAACCACAGTGCCACCTCGAGCCCGGTGCCCTTGGCGGTTGTCGTCGTCGTCGTCGTCGTCAATGAGCGCGTCGGCGCGCGCGTTGGCGTCGACGTTTGTTATTTTCAACTGCTTGGCGGTTAAAAAGTTGACCAGGTTCTGGAACTCATGTTTCGGAATGCCGTGAAGGGTGTGCCCCCCCCCCCCCGCGCGCATGGAGATCCGCACGTCGAAGGTCCGCTGCGTCGCAACCGCGGGCCCGGCGTGCCTTTCGAACTCCACGGACTCCACGTCCGCGTAGTGAAGCAACACCGCCGGCTTGGGTAAATAAAAGAAACTCTTCTCGAGTGGGAACAAATGCCCAACCTCGGCTTTGTTCGCCGCTTTCACCGCGGCGCCGCCCTCCGTGGCGGTGAACTGGCCTTGCCGCGTAAGCTTGCACCCCCCGATCGCCTTTAACAGGCGCACGAAAACGTCCCCGGAAGGACCTTCGTACACGCCGTCTTCCAGGGATGGAAACTTTCTCTTCAAGTCGTCGTCCAGCGCGGGTTCGATTTCCAGCTCTTCGTTCTGGTTGAACTGCGCGACGATAAAGGCGTAGAAGGTCTGGCCTTTCCTGATTGGCGGATCAAGGTGAAGCACCGCGTAGGTTTGCGCGGTGTTGGGTTTTGGAAGCAGATACACGCGCTGCAACGCGCCGTAGCTGATTTTGAAATCCGCCGCGCTCCCGGTGAGGCGCATGTGCGAAGCGTGCCTGCGGTTGGGTACCGAAAAAGGGTCAGTCGGGACCGTGACTTGTATGGGTAAACAGTCGGGCGTACTCGGGCCAAACAGTATTGTACTCTGGTGCACGTATTGTAGTGGTAAGACTTGCGTAACTGCACTCCATACGTGGCATCAAACGTGGAGGCGGGATTTGGGAAACGCAAAACACGCACAGTTCGATTGCCACTTTCCCGCGCGGCGCGATCAGGGACACGGATTCGAACTCCGCGATCGGGGTTCCGCTGTCCGTGGTGATGTTCGCGACGTTCACAATGGCGTCTTGCAGGTTCTTCGCGCCTGTTATTTCTATCTCATCCTCGGCCAGGTCTTTCGGCCAGTCCGGAGCGCCCCACTCCGCGGACGAAGGCGGGACGTAAAAGCTCATCTCCACGAGCGCGTCCTTAACCGCGTCGTCCATGTGGAACTCCATCACGACCTCGTGCTTCGTGGCGAGGGACACGGAGGCGATGTCTTTAGTGTTTAGTTCGAAGGATTCCTTGCCATCCACTGTAAACCCTACTGAGCTTTTCGTCACGCTCACTTCGCCCCAGTTCCGGCCAGTGATCTGCACATCCTTTTTTTCCAAAGACTTTGAATACCTCGTTTGACACAGCTCCTTTAAGTTAACAAGGTCAGCGCCTTTGAAGCCTTTCAGCTTGACCGGGTCCTTGTCACCGGTTCTGCGCACGGTAACAACCACGCCTCCGGGGACTTGTGAGTAGTGCATCGTCTCGATGTCGCCCGCGGGGACGTCCACCGATCGGCCACCCCCGGTTTTCTTCCAGCTGATGGATCCCTGCCCGAAACGCACCGCCCCGGGGGCGGGAACGCCTCTTCCGATCAGAGAGATGTTGCCAAAAGTCTCTTCGGTGGACATGGTGGGTGATGAGGCACGGACGGTTGCTGTGGGCTTGGTGGGTTGTGGGTGTCACGACTTGTCCTCCAACAAGAAACGACTACCTCTGTCGAGTGTCGAGATCGAAAACAAACAGGCGCGATTTCAAATCGTACACGCGTTTGGGGTCGTAGATCGCACCGCGATCCCGGGGGTCACAAACACGCGGATGACGACGCGTGAGTCGCGGCAAAGGCACACGAGGGACACGAAACGAACGCGCGTGCGTCGAATCGGGGCGGGGGGCGCGAGCGACAGTGGGGAGGGTAGGGGCCTTGAAGAGGCGAGATCTGTTTTTCAAATAACGAAGACCCTTTTTGACGAGGGGTTTTGACAGCCAAAGCTGTCAAAAAAAAGTTGTCTTCTGCGATTCAGCTTTGAAAACGCTTCGACTAACTCCGCTCGTCCTTTTTCTTCAAACCCTCCTTCTTCTTCTTCTCCTCCTCTTCCTTCTTCTTCTTAGCTCTTTCCTCGTCAAACAGCCCCGACCCTCTTCGCAGGGTCGCGAAAACGTTCCCCAGCCGTTCCTTCAACCCGGGCGTCTTGACCGTTTCGGTCCGCCCGTTTCGCACCGCTTGTTTTTCGCCCCCGCGCCAGACTTTTTGCAGCGTCGACGAAACCGTTCCGAACAGTGAAACCGCTTCTCGTTTTACGGACGGGGCGTGCGTTTTGTACGCCTCGCGAGCGACAGGTAGGGCGACTCGCGCGCCTTCCGCCACACCCGCGCCCACCTTGGAAGCCGCCGCCGCCGCGAATCGCGCAACCGTTTTCGCCGCGCGGGTAGACGCGCTTGGTTCCTCGGGACTACTCGCCGAGGGAATCGTGCGATCCGGTTGAGTTAATCTTGAGTCGTTCTCTCCTCCCGAGAACGAGGCCGGGGACGACTCAACGCTCGTTTCCTTGGCTACTCGGTACCACGGAGAAGGTGTCTCCACATCCAAAAAAGGCGACGCGACGTTCAACGGCTGGTACCCGTCTTTGTTCCCCGCGGCTTTCGTGGCGACGTCCGCGGCGACCGCGGCGGCGGCGGCATGCGCGCGCGCGGCGTTTGTCCCTCCATCACTTCGTGCCTTGAAATCCGCGCTCAAGCGCTCGCACGCGGAATCGTCCTCGCCCCCTTCTGAAGATGCCGACGCAATGCACGTTTGTAACTGCTGTACGTGCGCCGTGGCTTCCGTCGCGGCTCTCGTCGCCGCCGCCGCCGCGCGCATGGCGTCCGCCGCCGCGACCTGCGCCTCCGCGGCGTCCCGCAGCGCCGCGATCACGCGCTGGTCGCTGGCGTCGTTGGGAATCACGGCGAAGTGCACGCCGGTTGGTTGGATCGGGGATTCGGTAGGAAAGGAACTCGTATACGCGACGTCGCTAGTCGCTTCTTGACGCGTCGTGTCGCGCGGCGCGGCCGCCGTCTCCGCCGTTTCCGCAGTCTTCTTCCCGGGATTCATCGACGCCAACGCGGTGATGCCCACCGACTCGGTTTTGACGGACGCCGCGCCGGCGTCTCGGTCGTTTTGTTTTCTCGACAGAAACGAGTTCGTATCCTTCTCTTTCCTCGTCTCCGCCGCCCTCGCGAGCGCTGTGCCAACCACGTTGACCACGCCGTCGACGGATTCGCCGTAGGACGCCGCCGCCGCGGTCGCCGACGCCCGCCGCCGCGCCAAAGACCGTTCCCACACGAAAGCGGGAGACGTTTCCCCGCGCGCGTGTTGCGTGTTCTCCACCAAAGGTGTCGTCTCGACCGTAACCGGTGTCAACGCCGGGGACGACGGTGTCACAGCCGCGGACGTCTCTACCGATTTTCCGTCGCGCGCGCCACGACCGGCTCCGCGAAGCAACACCGCGGTGGCGAGGTTCAACCCGAACAGACTCGCCAGCGCGTGCTTCGCACCACCGATAAGGCCGGTGGCTATTTCTTGCCTCGACACCGTGTCAGCCGCGGACACGGCCCAGCCCGCGAACGCCGCGACGTCGCCTCCGGAGTTGTTTTCGCTTTCGGCATCGCCTGAATCGCCCGAGCCGCTGTCGCCGCCGCCGCCTTCTCCAGAGTCATCGCCGCCATCGCCTCCGGCACTGTCTGTCAACTCCACATCAATGTCTTCGGGCACATCTTGCGTGCCGTCCACGGAAACGGTGTCCTTGATGACGACGTCCACGGAACGCGCCGAGGATTCTTCTGCACCACGGCCGAATGCGCCCTCGTTCTCGATCGTCGTGCTGAGATCGTCGCTTAGTGGGGTGGCCACGGCACACGGCGCGAGACAGACGCGAACGCGCGAGGGTTTGTGTGTTCCGCGTACAACACCTCGGAGATGACTGCGTGTCGCGTGCGTGGTAAAACAGGCGACGCGCGAGGTCGGACGAACGGCTCGACACCGCGCACGACGATTGGATCGATTGGATCCGGCGTTCGGCGTGAAAGATGCAAAAGATGATTCCGATTCCGTCACCACGCATCTCGTCCCAAAGGGCGCGACGGCACAGCGCATTTCGAGTCTCCGGCGAGGCGAATACACGGAGAAGTCCTTTGAGTGCGCCTGTCCGACGAGTCGTGTGGACCACGCGCGGAGTGCGCGGGGTGGTCGCGCGGTGCACTGTGTGGTCGAATGGAAATTCAACACGTCGGCGCGTTTCTTCACGCGTCGATTTTTGCGACGACGAAAAGTGCGAAATTCACCCAATTCCCTATCGCGGCAGCCCTCGCCATTCCGAGCGACGCGCGTCCCGTCCCGTATCGATTGAGGATCATGTCCACCCCGGGCCACGACGCGTCCCGCCCGGAAACCGACAAGGTACGAGTCGCTACTACTGATGACGAACCCGAACCGACCGCCTTGATGTTGCCTGCTTCATTTCGCGAACCCTCGTGATGGTCCCAATTTGGCACCACAATTCGTGGTTTTGATTCTTCATTCGGTCTGCCTAGTCTACGAGCAACCACCCTGACCCTCCTCCCACCCCCTCCCTCCCCCCACGTCAGACGACCCGCGTCCCCACAGGTGACCTGGAACACGTGAAATCCGCGTTGACGGAAACCCTGGTGCGTAAGATGCGCGCGAAGTTCGCGCGGGATGGGAACACGGCAAGCCAAGATATCGTGGGGGAAGAGGTCGTGGCGTTTATGAGCTTGGTAGGCAGCGTCAAGGAAACCGAGATCAATGCGCTTGAGCTGAGGATCTCTTCCCGGTTACGCGGTGAGACTACCGCGTCGGGTCTACCCGAAGAGAAACAGTCGTCCCAAGAAGATCAGAACCTGAATCGAACCAAGAAACCTCCCACCACGAACGGACGACGGTTCGATCCGAATGGCGTGAAAGACGAGTGGGCCGAAATAAGCAAATGGCGGTCGCGGGAGGGCGAGCGCATGGCGGCGGAGGCGCTTGTTAAGAAACGGGTTGACCAGCGCGCGATGGCTGAGGCGCTAGCGCTGCAAACCAAGGCTAAGGATGACAAGAAGCTCGTTGAGTTGGCGGAGAAGAAGGCGTACAAAATCGAAGAGGAGCGCCGGTTGGAGGTTTGGAAACGTGAAGAGCTTGCGAAGGTTGAAAAGCGCACCATAGCCACGGAGAAGCTCAAGGACGAGCGCCGCGCGCAGATGGCGGATAAAACGTCCCGGCTACACGCGCAAATCTTGGTCAAAAAGGAAGAAGACGTGGCGCTCCGGAAACGTCTGGCGGCGCAGTACCGCAAGAAGATGATTGAAGACGCGGAGAAGAAAACGTCGGTCGCGATTGAGACGGAAAAGCTGAAGCAAAGCAACGCGGAAACGCTGCTGATTCGCGAGGAACACGCGCGAAAAGAAGCGACGGATGATTTGATGTACCAAAAGCTGTACGCTGAGAAGCTGGCGAAACAGGAAGCGGATGGGCTGGCTAACATACAGGCGGTTAAGGATAAGCAGAACTTGCTCACGGCGGCGATGAGTGGCCGGGGTAACGAACCGCTTTCCGAGCGCCGGTACTACGACGACGCGACGATTGCGAGAAACGCCGCGGCGGCTGATTTCAAAGCCGCGACGCGAGAGACGTTGGATTTGGAGAGGGCACAGACCTTGGCCATGAACACCAAGCGCGCGCTTGGCGAGCAGATCCGGGCTAAACAGGAGCGGCTTGATAGGGAGCGCGTAGACGCTGCTAACAAACACAAACGGTTCGCGCGAGTCGTGGATACGTTGGAACGGGTGGAGAAAACGTCTCTGGCCGACCAACGAGCGAACCGCGTGGCGCACCTTAAACAGCTGGAACAACAGATGCGGGATAACCAGCTGCGGAAAACGGTTTTTCCCATGACAAACACCGAACGCGCGCTGAACTCGGGGCTTCTGGCGCAGGTCAGGGGGGAACACTGAGAGGTTCGTTCGTGTTGGTGCGTCGTGCCTTGTGAATACTTAATGGAGGATCATCACGCGGGTCGCCGAATTTGGGATTCGATGGGGATGAACCGACTGGAAAACCGTACTCATACATCATCCCGCGGTTTCGCGCTTGAAAGTTTTCAACCTCTTCATCTTCCCGCCCTTCACCTGCCCTTCACTCGTGCCGACGCATGTCTCCCGCGACGTGTGTGTCCCTCGTCTCACTCGCCGCGTCTCGTCCATTTCGCCCGTGCGTGTCTCGTCGCCAAACGCTTGCCGGTAGGCCCGGTTCCAAGCGGCTTTGCTCCGCGACGGCCGGGTCGGGCGGTGCCGTGCCGATGGGGGTCTTCTCTGATATGCACCTTTGGATCTCGGACGCGCGGGCTGTTATTTGGGACGTCGATGGCACCCTCGCGGACTCCACCGCGCTGGGCTTCACGTCCACGAACGTGGTTTTACTCGAAAATGGGCTACCAGCAATAACCCTGGCACAGTACAAAACAGGCACGCGGTACCCCACGCCGCAGCGCATGGCATGGCACGCGGTGGGCAACACGTCCGATGCAATCGGCGAACCTCTGGGCGCCGCGTTCGACAAGCACTACGTCGCGTTGGTCTCCACTGAAACCGCCGGATTTTACGCAGGCATCGCCGAGCTGATTACGAAACTCAGCGAAAGGAAAATAAAACAAGCCGTGCTGTCAAACGCGTGCGGCGAGTACGCGCGACGGGTGATTGAAGTCAATCAGGCTGAAAAATATTTCGCGGCGGTTCACGGCGCGGACGACGCTCCCGAACCCAAACCGTCGCCGGCTGGGTTGTTGCAAATCGCGAAAACCAACGACTGGATCCCCAGTAAATGTATCTACGTCGGCGACTCGCCCTCCGACGGCGCCGCCGCGAAGGCAGCGGGGATGGTATCAATCGGCGTTCCGTGGGGCGCGCACTCGCGAACCTCGCTGTGTGAAAGTGGGCACTTCCAACATGTAGTTAACACGGTCGAGGAGTTGAGCGAACTGTTATCGCTGTGTGATAATAGGTAGTCTAGTCTAGTCATGGTACGTGCGTTAGGGGTGTTGTGGTGTGACTATGTTTATGTTGGCACAGAAAAACGACATCGAAAAAGTACATCAACCTATTTATGCCCGGTAGTAAGCCAGGTAGTATACTGGGTTACCTTGCTTTGCGGTAAAACTACCACGGTAGGTCCTTGCTAGGTACTAGGTACTCACGTTAAAAAGATACTAGGTACTGGCATTACCTGGCTTTGCAGTAAATGGTTTCGTGCGCGCCGTCCGCCGCTGCGACGAACCGCGCGGCGGTGTACAGAAAGTCGGACAGCCGGTTCAGGTACTTCACCACCACCTGGTCCACGATTTCTTCCCTCGCGAGTGGCACGACCCGGCGTTCCGCGCGTCGCGCCGCGGTGCGAGCCATGTGAAGAAACGCGCTTTCCTCGTTTCCGCCGGGGAGGATGAAGTTTTTCAGCGGCGGTAAGCTTTCGTCGTACCTGCGAATCGTCACCGAAAAGTGTCAGTCTCGAGTCTTGAGTCGTAAGAGGTGCCAGTCGCCAGTAAATGTTACGGGTGCTGGCAATGCTACATACATCACATTGTGAAAGTTACAAGTGCTTGCAATGCTACGTACATCACGAGTACTGGCAGTGCTACATACGTCACGAGTGGTGCACTGGACCAGGGCGGTAAACGTCGTGTCCCCGGATTTGGGAAGCGCGCAACACGTACTCGTCGATCCATCGCTCCAGTTCGTCCACGTGCGTTTCCGAAAAGTGCACCCGTCTTTTCTTCGCATCGCTGGCGTTGTCCAGGGGTGTCGCGACCGCGCTTCCGACGTCCATTAACCGGGACTGGATCTCGGCCAATCGCGTTGAGAGGGGTTCCAGGGCGGCGCGCGCGGTGAGGCCGGCGATTTTCGACTCGCGATTTTCGTGCTTTTCCGAGAGTTCTTTTCTGCCGGCATCGTCGTCGTCATCGTGACCGTCACGACTTCCTCCTCCTCCCCACCTCGCATCCACAAAAACCTTCGCGATTCCAATCGCAACGCCAACCTCGTCCACCTCGCCCAGGGCTTCGAAAATCACGTCGTCCTTCTCACGTCTCTCCATGTTGAACAAACACGACGAACCGCCGTCGCCCGTTCTGGTGTACACCTTGAATTTATTCTTTTCGCCAGGGCTCGTTTCATCGTTTGGCTTCGGCACATCCGACACCGCGGGCGCCGGTTGCGTCTGGTCCGCCATGCTTTAGCACAGCCAAACGGTAGCGACACGGACTTCGGTGAGCTCTTCTGAACAGAGATGTGCGCGAATCTATTCGCAACTCGGTCGGGTGTTCGCGTCGGTGCCTGTGTGCATCACGCGACCTGACGAAAAAGTGACACGCGCTCCGAAACTGCAAAAAGTGACGTCGCGTTGCGCAGGTTGAAAGCCTCGCTTCCCGAAATCATCCAGCGCGCGCGGGCCTTCCGTCCCACGCGCACTCCGCCGCGCGCCGACCTCGTTGGACCGCCGCAAACCAAACCACCATGGCGCTTTCCATGACCTCCGCCCGACCCGCCGCGCTTTCGTCGCGCGTCTCGTCCGGGCTCGCGAAGAACCGCGCGCCTTGTGCCGCGCCCTCCAGAGGCTCGCTCCAGGTGATGGCTGCGTCCAAAAAGAAAGACGTCCGCCTTACAATCACCCTGGAGTGCACGGAACAGAAAGCCTCGGGGGTGCAAGGCATGTCGCGATACATGTCACAGAAGGTACGCGATTGGTGGTGTGGAAAATACACGCGAAACACGAACCGCGCCACGCCCTGGGGCGCGATGGCCGGAGGATAAAGCGCGGCATTTTACGCATCGCATCGCGGAAATGCGGAGCCGAAGAAACCCTATCGCACAGGGCTTTGGTTTCGCGTGTCAATGACACCCCAAAGACGTCGAAGCACCGAGGACCGTCAAAAGCAGTCAAAGGACCACCGAACGGCCGAACTCTACTCGACTCAGTAGTTACTCTGGGTGTTGTTTCCTTTAAACACACGCGATGTGCGACCGTACCCCTCCCAAGCCCAAGCGCCCGCCGAGCTGACCTCGCCCATCCCTGAACTTTTCTCGACTCGTCACACGTCAAATTCCGCAGAACCGCCGCAACACCTCCGAGCGCCTGGAGCTCATGAAGTACAACAAGTACCTGCGCAAGCACACCCTGCACCGGGAGCTCAAGAAGTAATTTACTTGGTTGCTGTTGCTTGTGTAGAGGGGGTTTAGGGTTGGTGGGTGACATCATTTTTTGGCCGCGCGACGTATGCATGTGAAGGCGAGCATGCGTAGCGGACAAAACTAGCGAACGGTAGCACGTTATAATATGACTTAAGACGTTCACATCCATGCAGCTGCTTATTGGAAGCGACTTATGTGCGTTGCTCTCAATATATAGGTAACAACTACTAGGTTCCATGGAGACACTCGCTCAGACTAAACAAATTAACACCGCTCACGCCAAGTCGAATTCATCCGCCTTCATGCCGTACATCGCCGCCTTCTCTTCCCTGAATCCTTGCTGGCTTTCCTTCATGTCCCACCCCTCCACCGTGATGCCCATGTTCGCCGCGGTCCCAGCGACGATTCGCATGGCGCTTTCAAGCTTGTGCGCGTTCAAATCAGGCATTTTAATCGTCGCGATTTCGGTGAGCTGTTCGCGAGTGATGGACCCGACCTTTTCCAACTGCGCGCTTCCCTTCGCGATGCCGGCGGCTTTCTTCAAAAGGATCGACGCGGGCGGCGTTTTCAACACAAACGTAAAGCTCTTGTCCTCGAAAACCGTGATTTCCACGGGGATGATCATCCCAGGCTGATCCGCAGTCCTCGCGTTGTACTCCTTGCAGAACATCATGATGTTCACGCCCTGTTGAGGGGATGGACAAAAAGAATTGCGCATTTGGGAAAAAAGTGGTCAGTGAGACTGGACAAACAAAGAGAGGGTTTAGGGTTCCGGCGTGCCTCGGTGCGCGCGCGTTTGGGGACGCGACGCGACCAAGGCTGCGCTGTTACGAGGTTTTGTGTTGCTAAGCACCTCGTGACACACGTCCGAAAAGTTTCGCGGAGAGATTTCCCAGGCACGACCGCCTGAGGCGCTTCCTCCGGGCGAGTGCCACGAGCATC
>Ga0307488_10002594_pt1 | contig 15246 bp, 11 predicted proteins | sample SB02metaG_FD_202248 | JGI IMG/M metagenome (GOLD analysis project Ga0307488, IMG submission 202248) | Sea-ice brine microbial communities from Beaufort Sea near Barrow, Alaska, United States - SB 0.2 | ecosystem: Environmental > Aquatic > Marine > Coastal | place: USA: Alaska | collected... | reverse complement strand
AAAATCATAAACAATACAAAAGAGATAAAATCATAAACAATACAAAATAAATGAACCCAAATAAAAATTTGAACAAATAATGTGCTATTTATTCAAATACTTTTAGTTCCTCGTAAATACAGGATAATATTTTTTCGCAATATCTAATATGGACGGTGTGAATAACATAGAAACGATTGTAGAAGAAACGAATAAATTGGTTATAGATGATGAATTGGATGAAACCGTCAAATCCATACCGAATGAAGTAGAAAATGAGAATAGGAAGAGTTTAAACCCACTTGTAAAAGAATATTTACAAAAAACACCTATATGCCTTTACATTTTAACCCCCTGTTTTGGTGGCACTTGTCATTTAAATTATGTATGTTCTCTTTTAGCTACAACCGATTTATTTAGGAAGTTAGATATTGAATTTCATATTGAATTTTGTAAAAATGATAGTTTAGTATCGCGTGCCAGAAATAATTTAGTAGCACGTGCGATGAATAACGATAAAATGACGCATATTCTATTTATTGATAACGATATTCAATGGAATCCAGAAGATATTTTAAAATTGCTTGTCGCCGACAAACACATTGTTGGTGGGGTATATCCAAAGAAAAGTTATAATTGGAACCGTTTGGTCGATACCACAAGTATTCAACAATGGAGTAAATCTCAAAATAGACAGCTCATACAAGATGAGATAAGTGACATTGATGTAATAAAACATAAATTAGTCGACTATAATGTTAATTATAATGAAAAAGCCCTTAGCATAAAAGATAATTTAGCAGAAGTGAAACACGTCGCGACCGGGTTTATGATGATAAAACGTAGTGTTATCCGAAATATGAGTGTTTCATTCCCATCAACCAAATACACAGATGACGTTGGATTTCTAACACCAATAGAAAATAAATACGCATTCGCATTGTTTGATTGTTGTGTAGAAGATGGGCGCTATATGTCTGAGGACTGGTTATTTTGTAATCGTTGGGCACAAATGGGGGGTGAAATATATATTGATGTTACAATTAACTTGACACATACAGGCATTGAAGATTACAAGGGTTCTTATTTATCATCATTGTTGTAAAAAAATGTATACATTCTCACAATCAAGAAATAATGAAACCATCATCTTTCATTATTTCGTTGACAATATCCATATCAAACTTAATTTGTTTTGAAATTTCAAATTCAGAATTCGCATAGTCATCAAATAATTCTCCCTGAAACATACGATATGCTTTTAATAACAACCCATAATCTTTGATGTATTTTGTTTTCTTTAATAACCAGATATAGAAATCAATTGATTTATTGTGTGATTGTTCTTGTTGTTTGGTATATATTTTATACTCAGTATACAATTTCATTGTTTCAAATAAATTTGTGTCACACGTTATATTATAATCGGTTCCCGACAATACCATTACTTCACAAAAATCATGTGGGTCCATTTCAAGGTCATTCAAAATATTATTTGTATTGTAAATCATAATCGTATGGTTTTTTAAACTTAAATTTCTTAAAATCACCTTACATCCATATAAGAACATGTCCATATCATCACTCATACAACCCCACAAGTCTTTTTTATTTGTAAGATACGCACATAATTCATCCGCTTCGCGTATAGCGTCATAATACATAACTCCATATGCTTTCATTAATTTCTTAACGCGTGTTATGTCATCTGAGTAAACCCTTACAAATTGACGTTTTAATGAATCCATTTCAATGATAATTTGTTTATGCAATGAACGGTTCGTTTCATTTTCCAACTTATTTTGTAGCAATTTATATTTTCCTTCAGCATCTTTTTTATCATACGAACGTTTCATCAATAATTCGTTTTTCTCAGGAGGCGGTTTTCCGTCAAATATAAATATGGGTGTAATATCATAATTTTTCAATAATGAAATCATTAAATACATATTTTCCAATAGTGCGTTCATGCTGACAAATTGATACAAATAAATGCTTGTATCTATTACAATTGTTTTTCCAGATATTTTAGATAAATGTATTTTCTGTATGGATGTTTTGTTACATTTATCCAATAAATATTTATTCAGATTTTTAATTCCCATTTTTGTAAATTAATACTTCTATATACGCGACACAAATAAATTCAATTTTTACATTTTTTTTATACCCATAATATAAGTTCTTTTTATATGGGCGAACCTTTATTAAAAATACAATATACCACAAATACAGAAGACTTTTTACAACAATTATTAAGCAAGATTCAAAGTTCTTATCAAGTCGCGAAAAACACACAGTTTGAAGTATCTGAACATAATATCGTCCAATCAACACCCAGTATGTATAGTACAAATTTCGATTATATACCTAATACTATCCAAACCTACATTAAAAAAAACATTACGTCACATTACACAACTACTATCAAAGTTAATGAGCGCACATTTAATATACATTTCTGTATTGATAAAGAATTACATTTAATGATATATCCAAATTTGACTGAGTATGTGCAATATATATATACTTGGTTAAACGTTGCAAGTGCGTTTGCAACCGACAATTGTTCGATTGATATGAATATATTTTTATATTTTACAAGTCTAAAAAAAACACTACCCGAGATTAAAAGTAATGTTATTTCACGAGAACACGCGAATACCGCATTTACTACTAGTTGTAAAACAAGTACAGAAATTAATATTTTTAGACACGAAGAATGGTTCAAAGTTCTTATACACGAAACATTCCATAACATGGGAATGGATTTTGCAGGATTTGATAATGCAAAGGCGGACCAATTTATTAATACCATTTTTCCTGTCAATACAGATGTTCGTTTGTATGAAGCATATACAGAAACATTTGCCGAGGTTCTCAATATCCTACATATTGTTTGTTTCAAAGAAAAGAGTGACAAAATAAATACTAGTATGACAGATGTTACCGACATGTTAAAATTAGAAACCCAGTTTGGTTTATTTCAAGTTTCAAAAATTATGAACCATTATAACCTGAAATACACTGACCTATTTTCATTAACTGAGATTTCGTGTAGGAAACGAGATACATTATATAAGGAAGAAACCGCAGTACTCTCCTATTATGTTATAAAAACTCTATTATTATATAATTTAAACGATTTTATCTTATGGTGTCAAAAATATAACGATAGTTCTATTAATTTTTCTTATCCAAATAGACAACATAACGCAATAGATGATAAAATACTACAATTCTGTAAGTTTATAAAAAAGAAACATAATGATGTACTATTTATAGATGCGTTTCATTTGTTTGAAATAGAGACACAGAAAGTTATTGAATATACTTTGACACAAGAAAGTGATAAAGTAACGAAATATGCTATGAATACTCTACAAATGACTATATTTCCATTCCCAAACATGTAAAAAAAGGTTTCCCCCTTTTGTTTGTTTTTTATTTGTTTTTTATTTGTTTTTTATTTGTTTTTTTATTTTGGGATTTTGTCCCATTTTAAATCTTCAAAGGTGTATATGATTACAATAATTTATGTGTAAGTGGTAATGTTGTGTAGTTCCGAAATTTGATTTTGAAGTAGTGCGATTGTTTCGTCTTTTTCCTTGTTTTTATCTTCTAATATTTTATTTGCGGCGACTAACTGGGACACGTTCATTTCAATAGATACTTCCGGAATAGGTTTGTGATTGATTTTGAAGATGAAATAACCATTTACCTTATCTCCATTATCATTTTTGATTATGATGTCACGCATATTAGTTCCATCATAATACCCGTTTACACGATATTGTCCGTGAGCATCAAGTGCGTTTCTTAATTCATTTGATTTATGGTTATTATTCCAGTTCTCAAAATGAATAAATGCACCCTTTGTCGCATTTCCATTATCCAATCGTCGTTCAACAAAATCGATTCTTGAAATCTTACCTATTTTTAATTCATTTTCAATAAAATCGCGCATATAACTTGGTTGAAACACTGACATTGTAGTATCAGGATTACTCAAATACATCATTTGCGGAATCGTTGGAATATATAGACTGGTCCAATCATCTGGTTGAAGAGTAAGTAAATATGGGTTCTCATTATTATTTGTAACGAAATTTGTATTATAGTTTGATTCAGTATGAAGAAGACCCGAACCCGGTTTTGCATCACGAATCGAAATATGTGACATGGGTTCTCCATTCTCCCACGTAATATTTAAGTTGTCTCCTAATGAAATAGTATATGAATTTTGCGCTTGATATTTTGTTTCTTGTAACAAACATAATTCATTTTGAACCCGGATACTTTCAACTGTGTCATTCCATTCACTAATTTCAATAAACGCTTTTTTAATAGTTACATTTGATTGCAGTTTACGATTATAAATCGTTTTTTCAATAATACGAACGCTACTAACCTTTGCAATCTGTAAATCATCTTCGATTAGTATTTTAGCACACTCTAACGTATTGTACTCTCGTGGGAGAATACATACTTGAATGCTCATAGGCGCGGATAATTGATTATTGTTATAAGATAACATGATTGTTGTGTTGGATACTTTTTACACCTTATGTTAAAAAGTATTCAATTTTTTGTGTTTTACAATTCTTTTCTTACACGCATCAGTAATATATCTACTTTTGGTTCTTTGCCTCGATAAAAGCGAGTTAGTTTTGCGTCTTTCGTCGCCAGTAACACATCTCGTAGGTCCAAATTCTGTGTAAATTTAGCAGTTAATGCGTTATATCTTTCTTCTTCATGTCTTGGATTGACTCTTACTTCATAATAATCCGGGTCAACAATAATACTTGGTTCTCTCAAAATAGTACTTTTTGTTTTTCCTTCCTTACCGCCTGCGATTTTTGCAAGGTCTAAATTTTTGGCAATCTCACTGTCTTCATCGTCCAAAGAAAATTTCAAATAAAAATCAGGAAATCCTTTTTTGAATTGAGAACCTAGTAAATAATGTTCCACTGTTTTCCAATAATGATTATCTATTTTTATTCGCGCTTCCCAAGAATCATCCAGTTTTTTTCTCCAGTCTGTTATTTTATTTAATTCATTAAAATCTACGCTTCTATCCGATAACATTTCACCTGAACCACTACCGGGTTTGGGTTTTTTATTTGAATTCGCGTGAAACATAAAAACGGTTTTATTATTATACAAGTCTCGTTTCATATATTCATCTTCATCGTCTATGGGTTCTCCTTCATTTGCGTTTAATCCCAATTTGGTTTTTAAATTACGAAAATCATTTATTAAATAGTAGGGTCCAGAATTACGTTCCAAACACTTGTTGATTACAAGGGTTTTTATATTGTATGGCACCTCTGGAAATGTGAAAATTCGTTTTTTCTTATATTCACCAAGTGTGTAATGGTTTCCAGTGTATGATGTTATAATATAAAAATCGGGTTTGAAACCATTTGGGTTTTGTGCTAGTATATCATCATTTAATTGACCGCAATTTATAACTGAATCGTAGTCCTTTTCTGTATATGCGGTCTTTGATAATACTACCATTTTTATATTTAATAATCGTTCCATTGTAGAAATCGCCCATGTATCCGCCCAATAATTCCGCGTTTTTATATATTCTTTCAAGTCATCTACGTGTTTTACATTCTCCATGAATTTAAATTCCTCCAACATTTTTTTCGTTTCACTTTCTTCTTTTCCATATGACTTATATTCATTTACTAACAAATTTGCTTTATCAATTATTCCATCCAAATGATTCTTATTGGGTTTGTCTTTATTTTGTTCTGATTCTCGCTGTTTCTTCAATATTTTAATATCATTTCGTATTTTGTTTCTAGTAGCACTTAATTCTTTGATTACACCATAGAATCCTTCATATATATCTCGGTATTGTTGAAATAAACTAACAGTTACTTCATTCGATAATAATGTTCGCAGTTTAGTTGGTGTTGTTATTTTACCAATTTGTGAAAATGCGTCACGAATAACCGAAAAAAAGCAATCTCCCCCCCCTTCGTTGTCTATTATTTCATAATTATCATTTTTCATAAAACGCGAAATCCAATTTTTTTTTGCGCTATCTTTGTATTCTTCCTTTATTTTTGAGGCTTGTTCTTTTGTTTCTTCCAGTAAGGTTTCGGGGCGTTCAAAGTTGTTTAATTTTTCAAATATACCATCTTCCAAATCTTTATTATTTTCTTTTGTAATTTTTGAAATAATTTCATCTGAAATCGTTAAATCAGTAACATCATCGCCTATTACTATTTTTGGTGCGATTATTTCGCTATCTGAATCATTATCTGAATCGTTTATATCAATATCTTCACCAATAATGATTTTGGGTATAGAACCATCATCACTTTCATCATCACTTTCATCCCCGATATTCAATACAGCATTTATTTCTTTCTCGTTCACAAATAAAAGAATATTTCCTTTTTCGATTTCAAAATCCCCATCTTCGTCCAAACTATTTACTAAATCTTCGTTCTTAATTTCAACGACACCTATACGCAATTCCATTTCATCATTTAAAATTAGATAGATAGAATAATAAACTACATTATATGCTGAATATGTATGCTTTATGTTACCCAACCCTATTTCAATATGTTTTCCAAACACTTTGTAATCATATACTGTGGTTGCGTGGTCGATATCGTCTGAATCTATTTCGCGACTTTCTTTATATACGATGTGTTCTGGTTGTATATTTGATTTTACCATTATTAAAAAGTAATATACTATAATATTAGTTTTTTTCTAAGTGTTTTTACTGTTTGTTTGCTTCTTCCATATATCAATAATATCCATATATTTGAATTTAATTCTGCTAGATATACTAACATTGTCCTTTACGTTTAGTTTTGTCATATTTGACACCCAATCTTTAATATTATTCAATATACCCAATTCTTGTAATTCAGTTATTGGGTCGGTTACCAAGAAATATATATTGTCAGTTAACTCTTCCAAACTCTGTTTTTTATTGTCAATATTTTTATTAATTTCAATGCTTTCCTGAAATTGTTGTATATAGGTTGATAAATATTCTTTGTCAATTAACTCTTGTTTTACCAGTTCAATTATAAATGATGTTGCAGATATTCGATTATCTTTTTCCTTGTTCTGTTTACAAAACGTATCATAATCGTCTTCGGGATTTGCGTATTCTATGTTAACAAATCGGGCACCATAATTATCAACATATTCAATTAATAATTCTTTAAATTTATCATTTTGTGATATTAAATCACCATATAATTTTGCGTATAAATGGTTCATTAATCGGTTTGTTTCTACTACTTTAAAAATTATATTTGTGATTGTCGCAAGTTCTATCTCCTGGTATTCACTACCTTCCGTGATAATTTTTATATGTTCTAAAATAAGATCTTTATGTGTGTCATAATTGGCATTCGCAATTTTATTCAATGAAATACGTATATTATTCAATATTTTATCAACTTCGGATTTTTCTTCAAATTTAGTCACTTTAAACTCAGGGTGTCTTTCCCAGTCATTTGGTTTTGTTTTGCGATTTCGCCGATTATTCTTTTTATAACGTTGATCGTATTCTTTATCGTTTACTGTACTAATCGGTTCGTTCAGATTAATATTCAACTCCTTTACCAATTTGTTTATTTTTGAAATAATTGTATCCGGTAATGAATATGTGTCATTTTTTTCAAATTGTGTATATTCGGATAATGTATAATACATTCAATCTCGATATATGTTACTATGAGAATGTAACCATTTATTTCTATATCATTCTATAGAATAAATAATATAGAAAACGTAATAAAGCATAGATTTTATTGTTATACACATTGTGTATGGAACCAAATAACGCAATCGTTCAAAACTGGGACGATTTAGAGTTGCACACTGATTTATTACGAGGAATATACGCATATGGTTTTGAAAAACCAAGTGAGATACAAAAAAAAGCTATATATCCAATTATATCTAAAAAAGATGTTATCGCACAAGCACAGTCCGGTACTGGAAAAACAGGTTCTTTTTCTATCAGTTCTCTACAATTGGTGGATGTAGACATCAAAGAAACCCAAATCCTCATTGTTGCACCTACACGAGAACTTGCATCACAGATTCACGGAGTAATAACGACTCTTGGTTCTTCTATGGATGGGTTAATTACAAAATTATTGGTAGGTGGAACATCGGTACAAAGTGATATTGAATCTATTAAAAAAAATAAACCCCACATTGTCGTTGGATGTACTGGCAGAATATATGATTTAATGATGCGTAAAAAAATCAACGTTCATACTGTAAAACTCTTTGTATTAGATGAATGTGATGTTATGCTTTCGGGAAAGTTTAAAGACCAAATTTATGAAATTTTCCAATATTTTAACCAAGAAGTTCAAGTTGCGGTATTTAGTGCAACACTACCCATTCATGTAGTTGAATTAACTGATAAGTTTATGCGCGACCCGGTAAAAATTATAATGAAACCGGAGGAATTGTCACTCGATGGTATAGAACAAACATTTGTTGCTGTAGAAAATGACAACCAGAAGTTTGAAACACTGAAACATCTTTTTAGCACTTTATGTGTGAATCAAAGTATTATTTATTGTAATTCTGTCAATCGTGTGGTAGATTTGTATGACGCAATGAAAAAAGATGGCTTCTCGGTATCTTGTATTCATAGTAATATGGATAAGACCGACCGCGAAGATGTCTTTAAAGAGTTTCGAAAGGGCGATACTCGTGTATTAATCTCGTCTGATATTACCGCGCGCGGAATTGATATACAACAAGTCTCGACCGTTATCAATTTTGATATTACAGGCAGTGTTCATACCTATTTACATCGCATTGGTCGTTCGGGCAGATATGGTAGAAAGGGTCTTGCTATTAATTTTGTTACACGGAATGATATTCGTCAAATGAAGTATATTGAAGACTTTTATAAAATCGAAATCGGTGAACTCAAAGCGTAATTTTGCACTGTCTCGTTCATATACAGTATGTATTTTCTATTTGTTATACATACTATACTAATTATGATAATGAGTTTGAATATCATACCAAGCGCAACATCATTTTTCGTTCCGGATATTATCAACAATGATACCCCTATAAATATGTCAGTTGAAACCGAGACGAATCATTCTGATATTTGCAATAATGATATATTACAACCAGTCCTCCATTCGCCTTTTCAAATTAAACAAATACAGTCCTTTCGTTTACCAATTGATTATTTAGACGAAACTTGTGTATTCTCTCTTTCTGAAACGATATGCGATGACCTTGAATTGGTGCCTACCGAAAAAAATAATGATTGTATTTATGATAAACTATTTGTGCCATCGCATTCTTTTGGAAAATTATTGATACCCCAATGGTCAAAACAATATACTACGAATACTGAATATCTCAACGATACACAAACAATTTTGAAACAATTTTCTACATTTCATAATTCAAAAATAGAGAACCCATATCAATTAAATTGCGAAGGTATATTTGAAATATGGGACACGATAAAGCAAGACACGAGTTTTATGGAAAAATATGGATTTATTGACTGGAATCTATTTAAACATTTGAATCAATCTTCTGATGTCCTACAATTTATTTCCATCGCAAACATTATGTCGCCCGCCATGAGTCTATTGATGCCGGTAGTATTTCTTGTATTCCCCTTTATTTTATTGAAAATTCAACAAATACCGATTACGTTCTCTACGTATTATGATATTTTGAAAAATATTGCCCGTCACCATTTCATCGGTAAAACTCTTATTAGTTTGGAATCTTTCTCGTGGGAAAAAATCATATATTTAATCATTACAGTTGCTCTGTACGGTCTTCAGATATATCAAAATGTGAATTCTTGTATACGTTATTATAAAAATTTATCTCGTATCAACAATGTCCTCATTGAATTGCGCGATTTTACACAATATTCGACACAAAGTATGGAGAATTTCCTTCAAATATCTAATCAATGTCCGAGTTATTTACCTTTTAATAACGAGGTTCTCGAACACGTCAAAAATATGAAGGATATTTATTCTGAATTAGAAGTTATACAACCTTTCGAAAGTCTTTTTAATAATATTTCGAAAAATGGTTATCTATTAAAGTGTTTATATAAACTATTTGAGAACCCAGAATATGAATCGAGTATCAGATTCGCGATGGGATTTGAGGGATATATTGATAATTTAAATGGTGTCTATATGAATATTCAATCTAAACACATTTCGTATGCTGTCTTTGACGCAAGTGCAAACTGTAAATTCAAAAAACAATATTATCCTATCCTTGTCGACCAATCACCAGTGAAAAATGATTGTGACTTGGATAAAAATATTGTCATTACAGCACCCAACGCAAGTGGTAAAAGCACGACACTCAAATCGGTTGCTATTAATATCATTTTCAGTCAACAAGTGGGTCTTGGATTTTATGAATCATTGGTTCTCAATCCTTATCATTATTTGAGTTCTTATCTTAATGTTCCGGATACTTCTGAACGCGATTCCCTGTTCCAAGCGGAAAGTAGACGCTGTAAAGAAATTATTGATATTATTGACGACAACAAAGACAAGCGCCATTTTTGTCTTATTGATGAAATATTCTCTGGAACTAATGGTCGTGAGTCTTGTTCTGCAGGTATCGCATATCTTGAATACTTATCCACATATGAAAATGTATCTATTATGTTAACCACTCATCACAAAGACCTCGCAAAACACTTCAAAAAATCCAATATCGTAAATAATTATAAAATGGATATTAAAATACGCGAAGATGGTTCATTCAACTACACATATAAAATGAAAAAGGGGATATCTAAAATAAAAGGGGCTGTCCGGGTTCTCAAAGATATGAACTATCCCACCGAAATTACAGATAAACTAACATAAGAATATGTGATATTTTGTGTAATATTACATATTTTCTATCCCAAACGCAGAACGTTCATTTTTTTTGAAACACGATTATTTGCTCTCTTCGCTCTGTGTTTACTGTCACGTTTACATTTTTATTTAACATACATTGTTGACTCCGCAATTTGAAATATTTACTTGCAAGTCTCTTGAAATCAGATATGATATCATAGTTTTCTTTTGTATTTTGAGAACCTACATTTCCTATGATACAACATAACTTTCCACCTGAGGCAAGCACCTTGTCACACAATAGCAATGTCGCATTCATGTATTTTTCTAACCATTTTTCATATGTTGGATATTTGTTTGTGCTTTGGTCTTCCCCTTCGTATAATTCTAAACTATAATAAGGAGGACTAAATAATATTGTGTCAAAATGTTCTCTATACTTATTCAAAAACTTTGAATTGGCTAATAAACTTTCACTCGGACAACAATAGATATCTGTCTTTTTTGTTGGATATTCAGTTTCAGCAAACCGTTTCGTTTTATCACAAACATCTTTTATTACATCTACACCTACATATTCTATTACATTTGGAGAACCCAGTAATCCATACACAGTTGACCCCCAACTCAACGTAGGACAAAACACCTTTTTGGCGTTCAATAGGCGATTGTTTACACTATATACCAAATATGGGTTTAATATAGATGCACGAGTATATAATGATGAGAACACCGAACCGATTCGTCCATCCGCAATATAGGCCCTTGATGACGGACATAATATTTTATAATCAATCATATTATTATTATATAAATCCTTGATTACATCAAAGAATGTGGGTATGTTCTCTATACCAGATTTTGTATCTTCCAATATTCCTTTGTAATTCATATTTCGTATTACATTTTTGTATTGCGATTTCTCATTATTATTGAATTGTTTGTTTTTCATTGGCGGGTGAGTAATTCTTAAATCTTGGGGCACTTCCAATGATTTATTGTAGAAACGCATTAAATATTCATCCTTTGTTTTTATTGCGTTGTATATTAATTTTATATCTGACACGGGTATTTTTTTTTGTTTCATATAGGATTTTAGCGGTTTGATTTTTTTATGTATTCTTACACTAGCATTATTCAAAAAAGATTTTAATTCAGTCAGGTTCTCTCTTTTCTGGGTTTTATGTTTTGATTTATTTATTTTGCGTGTATTATTATTTCGGTTTTTATTAAATATTTGTAAGAATTGTTTCTTTTCTATATAATCCATCGTATACTATTATGATATTAGAATCCATTCAAAAAACAGTGTAAATTGAAAAAGCAAATGGAATTTCAGTAATGGACATTTATAAATGTCCTGATTTGAAAATCGGTCTCGACTTTTTACAAATAGGTGTTTTTTGGGCTTCACTGCAAAATGCTTTAAATTGGGTTTTTCTATGTTTTTATTTCACTGCATCATTTTTTGTAAATAAGTCGTTTTCGTGGCAAATGATTTAGAGTAAAAATATGTATTCATAATATAGAGTTCAAATGGATTACGTGAAAACTCAAAAAAACTCAAAAAACTTTATATGTAATAAATGTTCCTTTTATAGTGTAAATAAAAATGATTATAATAGACATTTGAGAACTGATAAACACAAAATGATTACAACTGATACCAAATTCGTTACGCAAAAATACTCTTACTCATGTCTATGTGGTAAAGAATACAAACATCGTCAAGGGTTATACGCTCACAAAAAAAAATGTTCTCAATTACATCAAGGTAATACGAGTGACAAACCTGAAACCGAATCCGTTCATGAACCAATAAATGAAATAGTAACTGTTTTATTGGAGCAAAATACAATGTTTCAAGAACTAATATTGAAGAATGAAGAAGAAAAGAACGAATTATTGCGAAGAAACGAAGAAGAAAAACACGAATTATTGCGAAGAAACGAAGAAGAAAAACACGAATTCTTACGAAAAAATGAGGAACATCAACGAAGAAACGAGGAACAGCAGACCCAGATGATGGATTTACAGAAACAATTTTTAGAAGCAATCAAGAATGGTTCTCTCGGGAACACAATAAACAATAATAACAACACTAATACCCAGAACAATCAGTTCAATTTACAGTTTTATTTGAATGAAACATGCAAGGATGCAATCAATCTGGACGAATTCTTGCAATCCATCCAACTAACCTCCCAGGATTATGTGAATACGGGCGAAGTGGGGTTCATTACGGGGCTCACTGATATCTTCCGAAAGGAACTTCATAAATTGGAACCGCACAATAGACCACTTCAATGCACGGATGTAAAACGCGAAGTAATCTATGTAAAAGAAAACGATAAATGGGCGAAGGATATTGAGAACAAGAAAACCAAGAATATTGTAAGGAGGATTGATATTTCCTATCAAAGGATGATGTATCAATGGATGAAAGAGAACCCTGAACATGTCGAGGAGGAGGGACCACTGGTTGAGGAAGGAATCAAATATAGCGCGGTTTGTTTAGGGAATAACAGATTGAATGGAAACGAACCTATATTCCGCAATAAGATATTTACAAACATACTGGACGACATAGCAATAAAGAAGGGCAACAAGGTGATAACTGTGGAATAATAATATAATTATATCATATTATTGTATAATAATGAAGACCCATAAAACCGAAAATGAATATATAGGAAAAACGAGAAAATCCAAAAAAATAATCAAAAAAACAAAGAGACAAACGCGTTCAAAAAAACAGTGTGGAGGAACATCCACACCTAAAATCTATACAGCAAGTTTGAATGGATTAATAGACGTAGTGAAAAATTTACTTGATTCTGGTGCTGATGTGGATGCGACGAATGATCATGGCGATACGGCTCTTATCTCGGCACTACAAAATGAACACGTTGATATAGTGGAAATGTTACTTGATTATGGTGCTGATGTGAATGTGAAAAATAATGATGGCTATACTGCTCTTTATTACGCCGGAACAGAATTTTTGGAAATATTACTTGATATTGGAGTTGATTGGAATAAGAACAGTAACTATATTTTCTTTCTGGTTTCGGAGCTGATTCAGGAGGATAGTGTTGATGATATCGACACCTCAGGATTATTGAGAATGATACTGGATTATGGAGCTAATGTGGATACGCTGGATAAAAATGGCGATACAGTACTTTTCTGTGCGAGTGAAATTGGATTTGCAAATACAGTTAAAATACTACTTGATTATGGTGCTGATGTGAATGTGAAAAATAATTATGGCGATACGGCTCTTATTATAGCGGTTACGTATAACCAACCAGAAATAGTGACAATACTACTGATGAATGGAGCTGATGTGAATGCGAATAATAATGATGGCTATACTGCTCTTAATGTGGCAAATAATAATGGAAATGTAGAAATAGTGACAATGCTACTGAAGCAGGAAGCCGAGATGGTTTTTATGAGGGAAAGTCTGAAAAAGGAAGCTGATATGAATGCGAAGAATGCTGATGGCAATACAGCTCTAATGTTGGCAAGTAGGGATGGACGTGCCGAAATAGTGACAAAGCTACTGGAGATGCGAGCTGATGTGAATGTGAAAAATAATGATGATGAAACGGCTCTCAAGTTTGCGAGGGATAACGTACACAAAGAAATCATACAGAAACTAATACTTGTTCGCGATAAAGTTTCATTGAAAAAAAATGTAAATAATCCATTTGATGGTTTAAAACCAATAGAATACGACCCAATATTAATGGAAGACGTAAATTTTTGCGAGTATGTGAATGAAAAACAAGACAAAAATAAGGACAATTTATTGTTTTTTTTTTCAGACGTTGCCTCAAAAATACAATTTGCCTTTTTTAAAAAATCTATACTTAAAACACTAATCGCAGATGATATTGATAGTGACAAGATTATATATCAATGTAAAAATACAGACATCGCCTTCCAACCTCGTGATGAAAACATAATAGGTGGTCCTGCCTTAAATATGGATATAATGGGGTTATTTGGAGTCATGGTTCCATTATCATACTTAGATGAAGTAGTCAATGGAGAACATCAAATATTTGTCATTGAACCAACAAACGCTAATAAAACTATGCCAATCGCATCGTTAAATACACGATTGGGTGGAGATGTAACCAGTGCGAATCACTGTCAGGTAGAGATTCCAAATAAAGTAGGCACAATGTCTTATGTTGAGAAGGATGTTTTAATTGAAAAATATGGGTGTGTTGTCGAAATTGATGATAAAAAAAGAGGAAAACGAAAATCCAAAAGAAGATCCAAAAAAACAAAGAGCAAAAGTCGTTAAACTTCTATTCAAGTGGTTTACACCGATGAATATTTACAAAAGAAGGGAAACAATGTGATTACTGTGGAATCATAA
>Ga0307488_10002593_pt1 | contig 15247 bp, 18 predicted proteins | sample SB02metaG_FD_202248 | JGI IMG/M metagenome (GOLD analysis project Ga0307488, IMG submission 202248) | Sea-ice brine microbial communities from Beaufort Sea near Barrow, Alaska, United States - SB 0.2 | ecosystem: Environmental > Aquatic > Marine > Coastal | place: USA: Alaska | collected... | reverse complement strand
CAACACTGCCTTGCTGTGCGGCTAAGGTGTACCACTTAACGGCCGTTCTATCGTTTTGAGAGACGCTTTTCCCCAGCCGGTAAAGGAGCCCTAAATTATATTGCGCTTTAGCATTGCCATTTTCGGCCAGCGGCTCCCACTCAGATAGAGCCATTTGATGATCGCCTGAAGAATAGGCATCAAGCCCCTTGTTAAAATCAGCACCCATAGCCACCTCACTGCCCAATAGCAGCGAAAGTGTTAATCTGACGAGTGTTGTCCTAACCTCCATAGTGCATGCTCTAAGGTTTATTTTGTAAGCCTTAAATTCTACTGGCATCAGGATGTTATTGATAGAGGTTGGGTTCCAACCTTAGACCACGGCCAGATAAAACGACACTCAGATCAGGCATCGTACCCAGTCAGTGATCCATGCCACTAGCCCAAAATAAAAACCCCCACTGTGGCCACTCCATCGGACGTAAATGGGTATTAGGTTGAGGCAATTATGACTGTTACTGGCATGAGCTAAGGCCGATTAAGCCTTTGTATAATGATTAAGGTGGGGTGTGGCTCAGTGGCAGATGCTTGTTGATAATGTATCACCACAAGCTGCATCAATATGTGGCTTGGGTTGTTAGTTTCTGCTCACCTTTTTAGTGAATTCTGTCTCACTCTGAGTAGGTATAAACTACCTACACCATAGGTATAAATACCACTAAAGTGGGTATAAACCACCCAATAAGCGGGTCCTATATTTCATTAAAATAGAGTGAGTTAGCGTAAAATCTAGCTTCGTAAGGCCGATCTTACTACCTATCCAAGTCTAAAATAAAATTTTTATAAATAATAAAAATCAATTAAATCAGTGCTTTGCGAAATAATTTTGACTTTAAAAAAAATCCTAAAACACAAACCCAAATAACACGCTAACTTTACTGGCACATTTGGCACGGTAGTTGCAATTTTACTATGCGCGCGACATTAAGTTGCGTGATTCGGCAGATGCTGAATTTTATTATAATTTTTGGAGAACTATCATGGCAACAGTACAAAACTCAACTGCTTCTTCTGGTTTAGCTGAAGTTGTCGATCGTATTCTTGATAAAGGTATCGTTGTTGACGCTTGGATTAAGGTTTCATTAGTAGGTATCGAGTTATTGTCTATTGAAGCGCGCGTTGTTATCGCTTCTGTAGAAACTTACCTAAAGTATGCTGAAGCAATTGGCCTTACTGCCAGTGCTGCAACCCCTGCTTAAATAGAAAAAGCATGACCTAGTGGCTGGTTAATTTCGGCGGTTAGGTCGTTGCCTACCTCTCAATCCATCTGGTTTGGGAGGTAAATTAAAATGAAAAACCTAAGGACGTGTTATGGAACGTTTAGTAGATGATATGGTTCGATTACAAGAAGATGTAAAATCACGTGTTTCGATTACAAGTACTCAGCTTGCAGAGTTTAAGTTGAATCGCGCAAGCGATACCGCTCGTGATAGTCGTGAGCGTGCGATGTTCGTGGTTGAGAATAGCCTTAACGTTAACCGCATGCTCAAGGAATTTCATGATTCACGCATAGCAAATGGACAACAAGATCGTGCAGATAGAATTGCCTTTGTATCTGATATGGTTAAAAAGAGAGCTGAATTCGTAGAGCAGCTTAGTGCTACTCGCAAGGGATTGCTCAAACAAATTACTAATGAAAGCGCAGCCTTGATAGCAGATACGGCTGTCAGTGTTGCCGCTTTGGTTAAACAGGGCAAGCGTCATGCCAACGGATTCGAAAGCGCTAGCCAAGCGGCCAGTAAGCAGCGCGAGCCAGTAATAAATGCTGGCGTTGCTGCATCAAAAACGGATGCTGAGCTTTTAAATACCTGGAAGGCTGCAGCACCTGCAGCACCTGCAGCGCCTAAGGTAGCTGCACCTGTTGCACGTAAGGCAACTGCACCTGTTGCACCTAAGCCAGCTGCACCTAAGCCAACTGCACCTGTGGCGCCTGTTGCACCTAAGGTAACTGCCTCTGCAGCGCCTAAGACAACTGCCTCTGCAACTCCTCGGGCTGGCGCACTTGCTACGCCTAAATCTGCTGCCTCTAAGGCTGGCGCCCTAGCCACACCCAAGTCTGCTACTCCTAAGGCGACAGCATCTGCTGCTCCTAAGGCTGGCGCGTTGGCTACTCCTAAGGCGGCCAACCCTAAGGCGACGGTCACTCCAAATAGTCATAAATCTGTGAAATCAAAACGCAACAGATAATGAGGTTATAAATACGAAAATTGGTTTTTTGATACCTTAAATCTGCTTGCGGCTGGCCCAAGGCCAGCTCACAGAAATCTCTAGACCAGTTAAAATTCGTGCCGTTGATAGAGTAATTAAGAGATCACAATCGAGTCGATTCTTTGCTGGTGGGCATCACCCAAGCAATTGATGAGAGTTTTGTAAATGCTAGGTTTGAAACGTCCTTTTGAGATGGGTATGTGTGGCTAACATCTAAGCCAGAGCATCCACTAAGGGGGCACCTATTGCGACATTCATGCCTTAAATAAAAAGGTTATTTGCCGAATGGCACAGGAGAATATATGAGTAATAAAAACACCCTTTCTAGTTCAAATTACGCTATCAAAGATGATCTAATCGTCCCCGAGGCGAGCGATCAATTTGTAGTGACCTCCTTTGTCAAAGAGATTATGGATCGTGCTTTAGTCTACTTAGAAGCAGGTTACCCAGTGCATTTTGCTGGTCCATCGGGTACCGGTAAAACCACTTTAGCTTTCCATCTCGCCGCACAGTGGGGCCGCCCAGTCACCCTGCTACAAGGCAATGAAGAGTTTGTAAGCTCTGATTTAACAGGTAAAGACATTGGCTATAATAAAAGCAGCTTGGTTGATAATTATATCCACTCGGTGGTTAAAACTGAAGAAAATATGAGCCGTACTTGGGTTGATAACCGTTTGACTACGGCTTGTCGTAACGGCGACATGTTAATCTATGATGAGTTTAATCGATCAAAGGCCGAAACCAATAATGTCTTACTGTCGGTCTTATCAGAGGGTATCTTGAATTTACCAGGCCTACGCGGTGCTGGTGAGGGATATCTTGATGTACATGCCAGTTTTCGAGCTATTTTTACCTCTAATCCAGAAGAGTATGCAGGCACTCATAAAACCCAAGATGCGCTTACGGATCGCATGATCACCATTAATGTGGGTCATCCTGATCGTGAAACCGAACTAAAAATAGTTCATGCCCGTTCTGATTTGGGTTTACAAGAAGCTGCTTACATTGTTGATATTATTAACGATTTACGTGGTAATGATATTCAAACTAAGCATGGATTACGGGCCGGCATTGCTATTGGGCGTATCCTCAATTTGAAAGGCTTAAAACCCCGCGCAGGCGACAAGTTATTTCATAACATTTGTTATGATGTGTTGAATATGGAAACTGCTAAGGTACAGCGTGCTGGTCACTCAGTGTTACACGAAATGATCGATGGTGTGATTCATAAAATCTGCCCGCCAGTTAGCCCGGCAACGCCAGCTAAGAAAAAGCCTACCAAAATCAAACTAGCGGAGTAAGTGGCCATGGCTGTTAATACACGTCCACCCCGATCAGTTTCCAGTATCAAAACCCACTCCGGGCGAGTCAGTGGCACTCATGAAGCGCATCGTGACTATTTTCAGGTTGGGGCGTTAGAGTTAGAGCGATCTAGGCGAGTTAAAGAACGAGATGCAGCTAATAACCGCATTGCAACCATCAATGCTCGAATCGCAGAAATTGATAGCGAAAAGGCTAAGCTGCTTGCAGCTGCTGCAGCTGCACATGACGGTAATGCCGATTCAACACAGAAAGAGACTTCTGGTCTGCGCATCAAATATTGAGATAAACATCATGAATATCGTTGGTCATTTACGCGCCTCTAAATACATCCGCACCATGCTCATGACAAGGGGCTTTGGTTGCTGCAGCAGCGCATCTGGAAAACCTTTATTGCCTAACATTTTGGGTGGTGTCTCCAATAAAACATGTAGCCGTCTGAATTGCATACAAATGCCAAACACAGGGAGCCTATCGTGAGCGCAGTTAGAAAAAAACACCGAGGGAAAATACTCTACGCACTTTGTAGGGCCGATGACGTGCGGCCTAACCATAGTGTTCGAGGCTTAGAATCTGCGCCTGTTTATGCCATAGATCAGTGTGGTATCCGTGCTATTGTGAGCGATACTTTAAGTACACGTCTTCGTCCTGACAGGAACAACATTGGTGCTCATCAAAGGGTACTTAAGTCACTGACAACAGACACCACGGTGTTGCCTATGCGTTTTGGCGTACTGGCCCGCGATGCGGGTGCTGTTGAGAAATTACTGGCAACAAACATTGACACGATTAACGAGCATTTCGAACGACTTAATGGACGCGTGGAAATGGGTTTAAGGGTGTCTTGGGATGTGACCAATATTTATGAACATTTTGTGGCCTTGCATCCAACTTTAGCAGCAGGCCGAGATCAAATTTGGAGTCAACATTCGGGAAGCAGTGCTCGCCGAGAAGAGAAAATTCAACTGGGCAATATGTATGAAGCCTTGCGCACAGCCGATCGCCTAGATGCTGCGGAAAAAGTGAAAGAGATTCTATTCGACTATTGTGACGATATTGTAGAGAATCCGGTTAAGCGGGAAAAAGACGTCATCAATGTGGCGTGTTTGATTGAGAGGAGCCGACTTGACGAATTTGTTAACGGCGTATTTGAAGCTTCAAAGGCGTTCGATAACTCTTATATTTTTGATTACACCGGCCCTTGGGCGCCACATAACTTTATTGATTTAGATTTACACGCACCCACCAAGAGCAAAAAGGCTTTAACCAATAATAGTGCAGCGTCAGAGCTAGATAAGGACGACAGTTTAGAAGCGGACGATAAGTAAACAATGTTACTCATCGATAATATACTCTTCTCCCCTGTTAAAGGCATTCACTGGATTTTTAAGGAAGTTCACAAACTGGCAGAAGAAGAGTTATCTGGCGAATCTGATAGAATCCGTGAGAGTTTGGTTGAGCTGTATATGCAGCTTGAAACAGATCAGATTACTGAAGAAGAGTTTGATCGTCAGGAAAGCGATCTATTAGATAGGTTGGATACATTGGACGAAGACGATGCCATGATTGGTGACGATGACGATGACGATGACGATGACGATGACGATGACGATGACGATGACGATGACGATGACGATGAGGATGAGGATGAGGATGAGGATGAGGATGAGGATGAGGATGAGGATGAGGAGCAATGAAGCCACAATCGTCTCCAGAATTTCTACAAGAATCCTCGCTAAAGTTAGTTTTTTTTGGTGGTAAGGGAGGAGTAGGGAAAACCACCTGTGCTACAGCTACTGCATTGACACTGGCGCAAGCGCACGCCAGCCAAAAGTTTTTGTTAGTTTCAACAGATCCCGCCCATTCAGTAAAACATATTCTCGATGATCTGTGTGTGCCTGAAAACCTAGACGTGTGCGAACTTAATGCCACCCATTCCCTACAGGAATTCAAACATAAATATGATGATTTGCTAAAGCAAATTGCCGAAAGAGGCACCTTTCTTGATCAAGAAGATATTCATGCAATGATGGATGCTGCGCTACCCGGTATGGATGAACTGGCGGCTTATCTTGAAATCGCAACCTGGGTTAGGCAAGACCGATACGATCGCATTATTGTTGATACGGCACCCACTGGCCATACACTGCGATTGTTGGAGATGCCTGAGTTGATTCATCGTTGGTTGGTGGCGTTGGATACCCTGTTAGCGAAACATCGCTACATGCGCAGGCGGTTTACTCGCAATCATCAACTAGATCATCTCGATGAGTTTTTGTTGAGCATGAGTGATGATTTGACGGCGATGAAAAACCTGCTAACAGACACACAAGGTTGTCGTTTTGTATTAGTACTGCAGCCGGAATCTATGATCGTGGAAGAGAGCATTGATCTTATTAACGCATTAGATCAAAAGCATATCCCACGCCATCATATAGTGGTGAATCAGCTGCAACCCACCCATGATTGTGAATGGTGCAGTTATGAACACACTAGGCAAATGCAGGCGCTGAAAAAAGCCTTTGCTGCGCTAACCCATTCGGTATTTTGGGGCCTACCAAGGGCCGTTATAGAGCCTCGGGGCAGTTTGCTTTATGACCTTTGGCCACATGTGCAGTTGGTTGAGCTTGATGCTAAGGGACTTAACAACAACGCCGCAGACTACCAGTCTCCATTGATGGTGGTCAAGCCTTTAGAGTTGCCGGCCAAAACATTAAAGTTGATCATATTTGCTGGCAAGGGTGGCGTGGGCAAAACAACAACCGCTTGCGCGACAGCCCTGCGCATGCAAAATGACCATCCAGATCAGCGTCTTTTATTGTTTTCAACCGACCCAGCGCATTCCCTTAGTGATTGCTTGGGTAAGCACATTAGTTCCATACCCACCAACGTAGTGGCTAACCTCGATGCGCAAGAGATCAATGCAGCTGCAAATTTTGGTGGTATTCGACGTGAGTTTGCAGAGGAGCTTGATGCCTTTCTTAAGGAGGCACTACCTAATCTTGATATTACGTTTGATCGAGAGGTTATGGAGCATTTGCTCGATTTAGCTCCGCCAGGATTAGATGAGATTATGGCGTTGACTGAAATTATGGAGCATATCGATCATGGCGTTTACGATGTCATTATTGTAGATGCAGCGCCCATTGGCCATTTGTTGCGGTTACTGGAAATGCCTGAGCTAATTCGAGACTGGCTCAAGTTATTTTTCAGTCTGTTATTAAAATATCGTGAAATCATGCGTCTTCCGCACTTGTCAGAACGTTTGGTAGCGCTATCGCGGGGCTTAAAAAGCCTGCAAGGTTTGTTACAGAATCCTGAAAAGACTGGGGTCTATGTCGTTACCATTCCAACTGAGTTGGCGATAGATAAAACCATTGATATGGTGAGTTCACTACAGCAAGTCGGTGTCCCATTGCAGGGGCTATTGATGAATCAAATGACTCCCATTAGCACTTGTGATTTTTGCCACTCTCGCTCAAGTCGTGAAGCAACCCAGATAGACCGTGCGCGCAGCGTTTTCTCTGATCAGCCGCAGGCTGGCATATTTAGACACACAGATCCTTCAGGTTTGAATATGCTAACATCATTGGGCAATTCTCTGTATCAGAAAACTATAGCAGTGTGAAAAAATGTTAGAAGATAAAGAAAGACAAGAACAAGTATCCTTGTGTGAAGCGCTGGATCGGATTTTAAATAAAGGTGCCGTAGTGGTCGCCGATGTGACGATCTCTGTTGCTGGTATTGATTTAGTTTACCTAAGTCTGCAAGCATTGATTACTTCAGTAGAAACGGGACAACGACTGCGCAACCAAGAGGAATAAAATGGCTCATAATTTACTATCAAAATTTGATATACCAGCGGCAAGTGGCAAGCCAAAGTCAAAGCCAAAGCTAGACATTGACGGGGAGCGTGTTCGCAACGGGTTAGCTCAATTGGTATTAACCCTGGTCAAACTATTGCATGAATTGCTTGAGCGCCAGGCAATAAGAAGAATGGATTCTGGATCGCTTAGCGAGGAGGAAGTGGAGCAATTAGGCTTAACTTTAATGCAGCAAGCTGAAGAATTAGATCGATTGCGAGATGTTTTTGACCTCAAAGAAGATGATTTAAACATGAACTTAGGCCCATTGGGCCGCTTACTATGAGGACATCTCCTATGGATACGTCGTTATCAAATATTGAAGCATCAGAGAGTATTCAAATGCCTAAAACAGCGCCTGCAAAAAAATTCACATCATCCACTTGTCAATTTATGCTGCGCATGGCGCAAGCGCATCTGGCAAAAAATGAGCTACGGCTAGCCACAGATGTATTTATGAGGGTTATTAAAGAATACCCCAACTCTGAGGAACGAAACGTGGCGCAGGATGGCTTGTTAACTATGGCTCGCCACTATGAAACACAAGGGCAGTTTCGTGTGGCCTTAGATTTGCTAGAAAAAATAGACAAAATCGCGGCCAACAGTTAATTCCTGTCGCCCTTGATTACAGGTGTTGTTCGCGCACCTGATCTTTTAAACCTCATAATCCCTCCCAAGTGACGGTTATCTCACTAGTTTAAAGTGCAACTTCCGTGCTCAGTTGGCAGCTTAATCACTGTGACTGAGCACACGCTTAATAATGCAACCAAGCCTCGCCACACCTCTGACAAATGCCTGCCACATCAGTCGATATTTAGTCGCCGTATAAAGTTCATCAAACTCTAGGAACAATTCTGAAACTGCCTAAATTGTAAAAGATACTGCTTAAAAGCAGTCGTTTTTTAGTGGCCTGATGGTTATGGTCACTGACAGTGATCTAACAAGTTTTAGTGGGTCTATGCCTTTTTTATAGATTGACGGCACATGGTGGGCGTGGGTTTAAGGTGGTTTTATGAGCCATTAACTGGCCGGTGTTCAATCGTTGGTTGTGGGCCTTTTCATCGCACTATTGAGGCGATTCAAGGCTCAGGTTTACCATGAGAGTTTTCACAAAAGTCATAGGGTGATAAGTCACTCTTGGCACTGTCGTTGTGGGTTATGCAGTGCAAATAGTCACATGTGTGACTCTTAAGTAGAATTAAATGAGCATAAAATTACCGTAAGGAATGATGAGATGAGCAACAGGGTGACCAAGTCAACTGATTCAACAACCGTGGCAGACCTGTTGGAACGGTTACTGGATAAGGGGGTCGTTATTAGTGGTGATATCCGTATTAAATTGGTCGATGTAGAGTTATTAACATTAGAGATACGCTTATTAATCTGCTCTGTTGATAAAGCCGTAGAGATGGGATTGGACTGGTGGACTGGAAATCCTGCATTTGATTCTCGAGCTAGGGACCCAGCCAACGCTTTGCCCGCTTCAGACATAAGTTTAGAGCAGCGTTTGCAGCGTTTGGAATCGCAACTGCCGGCAAGCCCGGTTAAACCTCAAACATCTATTGTATAAAATTGGGGACCTATGCGCGCACTTATTCTTTTACCCATAATTCATAGCCCTGCCGATTTAGGTACCCTAAGTGGTGCGGCTGAAGATTCTCGTAATGAAGCCCAAAAGCTTCAATATTTGGATGCTGTTGAGCACTTTTGGACGGTCGTTAATGGCGTCATTGATGGCATGAGTCTTAATTACCCACAGTTAAAGGTCTATCAAGACAGCTTGCCTGTTGGTGATCTGGTGGATGCCATAGTGGCAGACGTTGCCGCATCAGGCAGTAAGAATTACGCTTTATTAAAAACACTGCAAGAAAAGGGCGCAACCTTAATGGGTACAGAATCGCCCGACCTTCTAAGGCAAGAAAAAGACCTTATGACAGAGGTGTTGCAGTCTGCTGATCACAGCAAGGAATCAGCAGAAAAAGCTCAGGCTTTATTGCTTCAGCGAGATCGTTTTATGGCTCAGCGAATTAATGAAAGCCTAGCCGATGAAGAGATGGGCCTTATTTTTGTGGGCCTAATGCATCAAATAGAGCCTTATCTTGCGGCGGATATCGTGGTGATAAAACCCTTAGGTGAACCTAGTGGTATTGGAGGTTAAAACCTAATAATAAGCGGCTTGAGTAAGCGTATAAAACTTTGGAGTTGAAGTCACAAGGAAGAGTAATTCTGATGGTTGAAAAAGAGCTAAATTATGTTCTTATTGCGGATGACAATAAGGACATGTGTGATTTGCTTGCTTACTTACTAGGCAAAGCAGGTTATGAAACACAGCAAGTACAAGATGGCGACGCAGTGATTAGCTTGCTAACAAAATGCGAGCCCAGTTTACTGTTGTTGGATAATATTATGCCAGGCACAACTGGGATGGAAATCTTGGCATACACAAGCCTTTATTTCCCCCAATTGCCGGTGATCATGATCACTGGCAATGGTGGTATTTTTGGTGCGGTAGCCGCCATGAAAGCAGGCGCAAGTGATTACCTCGCTAAGCCCTTTGATAATACACGGGTGCTTGATCTAGTTAATAAATCCTTCAACATACGTAAGCAGTTAATGGGTGACCGCTACATTAATTGTGAACCCAGCAAAGTGACGAGTCTTCGTATTGCTACTTTTATGGGCAACAGTGAAGAGATTCAAGTGATGACTCAAAGTATGTTGGTCGTCGCGCCCACCAACCTCTCGGTTATTATTCAAGGTGAATCGGGCATCGGCAAAGAGTTGGTGGCTAAAAATATCCATCTAGCCAGTCAGCGCAGTGCTCATGCCTTCACCCCAATTGACTGTGGGTCAATTTCTGACGCGCTCATGGAAAATGAATTATTTGGGCATGAAAAAGGTGCGTATACCAGTGCTGATAAGGCTTACGTGGGCAAGATTGAAGGCTCAGATGGGGGTACGCTATTTTTAGATGAAATTATCAATATGTCCTTATCAGCGCAAGCCAAGTTATTGCGAGTCATACAAGAGAGGGTTATTTACCGGGTAGGAAGTACCGTCGCTATCCCTGTGAATATCCGTATTCTGGTGGCCAGTAATGAAGACCTGTTGGATGCAGTAATAAAAGGTAAGTTCCGCGAGGACTTATTTTATAGGTTGAATGAATTCACTATCCGTATTACCTCTTTGCGTTACCGCCCTGCTGATATGCTGTTTTTAGCTAAGCGCTTTATAGTGGAAGCCAGCATAGAAATGGGTAAGTCGGTGCCCTTGCTTTCCAACTTAGCTAGCCATGAGTTGCAGCAGTATGCTTGGCCTGGAAATGTTCGACAGCTACGCTCTACCATGCGCCGAGCAACCTTAATGGCTGAAAGTCAGATCGATGTGTCTGATTTAGATTTCCCTAACGATGGCAACAATAAACCACTGGTCTTAAAGCCAGAGGGTGCACAACAAATACCTCTCAATACGCCTTTTGATTGTATTGCCTATATGGCTACCCTTGCGCCCGAAAATCTATCACTAAAGAGCATGAAGATTATGTTCTCTGAAGTGGTCATTAAAAACACACTAAAGGTAACAAATAATAACAAATCAGAAACTGCTCGGCGTTTATCAATTGACTATAAAACACTACTTCTTAAGATTAAGAATTTCACTACCGAGGAATAATCATGACTAAAAAAGACGATAAGGTGACCGGCAATGTTGAAGGCATACTTCGAGGTTTAGGTGATCTAGTGGGTAAGCTGGGCGACCTGGCTGAAACAGGTGAAAAAATGAAGAGTAGCGGTGTTTTTGACGTCGATACTGGCAGTGGTGAAAAGGCTAAAGCCGTGTATGGTTTTTCAGTAAAAATGGGCTTAAATGAAAATGATGAGCCCAAGGTTGAACCGTTTGGTAATGTACGTCGTGATGAAAAAACCGGTGTGACCACTGTCCAAGAGGTTTCTGAGCCACTCATTGATGTTATCGAAGAACTCGATCATGTGGCCGTATTGGCTGAAATGCCAGGCATCTCTGATGCCGATGTCAACATCGAACTGAACGGCGATGTACTGACCATCAATGCCTCCTGTGGCAGTAAAAAATATCATAAGGAAGTGGTTTTACCACGCTCTTTCGACAACCAAGGGATGACCTCTAGTTGCCGTAACGGTATTTTGGAAGTCAAACTCAATGACTTATGATATTAAGCTAAAGGTAGTTGAAGCGCTGCCAAAAGATATGGGTCGCGCTTATGCACGTATGGACCCAACGGAGATGTCTAAGCTCGGGTTGTCGGTGGGTGATATCGTTCAATTAACCAGTAAAAAAGGCTTTGGCATTGCTAAAATTATGCCAACCTACCCTGATATGCGTAATCAAGGCATCGTTCAATTAGACGGTTTAACGCGGCGTAATGCCGGTCTCAGCTTAGATGAGAAGGCCGATATACAAGAGATGACCTGTAAACAGGCGGCTCGCATCACCTTAATTCCAACGTCCATTAAACCATCAGCGCGCGATCTAGAGTATATCGGCAGTCTGCTTGATGGTTTGCCAGTTCAAAAAGGTGATCTGGTCAGGGTGAATTTGTTTGGTAGTCGCTCTACAGAATTCAAAGTTGACAGCACTGAGCCAGTAGGCGCGGTTTTGATCAATCCAACCACGGTGTTGGCTATGGGGCAAGGAGCGGGTGACAAAAACAACAGCACCCCACGTCTATCCTATGAGGATGTTGGTGGCCTTAAAGGCCAGGTTCGGCGCATACGGGAAATGATTGAACTGCCCTTGCGTTATCCAGAGATCTTCGACCGCTTGGGCATTGATGCGCCTAAGGGCGTGCTTCTAACGGGCCCACCTGGCTGTGGTAAAACCCTAATTGCGCGCATTATTGCCCAAGAAACAGACGCCCAATTCTTTACCATTAGTGGCCCAGAGATAGTGCATAAGTTTTACGGTGAAAGTGAGGCGCACCTGCGTAAGATTTTTGATGAGGCCAGCAGCAAAGGTCCAAGTATTATCTTTCTGGATGAGATAGATTCCATTGCCCCCCGTCGTGACAAAGTCGTTGGCGATGTTGAAAAACGCATCGTGGCACAATTGTTGGCCTTGATGGATGGACTTAAGGGCCGTGGCAAAGTGATTGTCATTGCGGCTACCAATTTGCCTAACGCCCTTGATCCAGCCTTGCGTCGACCAGGCCGTTTTGATCGTGAAATAAGCATACCTATTCCTGATCGTGAGGGACGCCGTGAAATTATGGAAATCCATAGTACCGGTATGCCACTGGACACGGATGTTGAACTGAATGTGCTGGCTGATATCACCCATGGCTTTGTAGGGGCAGATTTAGAAGCCCTTTGCCGTGAGGCAGCGATGAGTGCCCTTCGACGCCTATTACCTGAAATTGATTTTAGTGCAGCAGACTTGCCTTACGAACGTCTGGCTGAATTAACCGTTACCATGGATGATTTTCGTGCGGCTTTGTGTGAAGTGTCACCCTCGGCCATTCGTGAATTATTTGTCGATATTCCTGATGTTCGCTGGGAGGACGTCGGTGGCTTAGATCATATACGCCATCGCTTAGTCGAATCGATTGAGTGGCCGATTAAATACCCCGAACTATTTACCCAGGCGGGCATTAAACCCCCTAAAGGTTTACTGCTCGCTGGGCCACCGGGGGTAGGTAAAACACTGATCGCCAAAGCCGTTGCTAATGAGAGTGGCGTTAATGTTATTTCAGTGAAAGGCCCAGCCTTAATGTCACGCTATGTAGGCGACTCTGAGCAGGGCGTGCGCGAGCTGTTTCTTAAAGCACGACAGGCATCACCTTGCATTATTTTTCTTGACGAGGTGGATTCAGTAGTTCCGGCGCGTGGTGAAGGTTCCACCGATTCTCATGTCGCTGAGCGGGTGTTAAGTCAGTTCCTCACAGAAATGGATGGGTTAGAAGAGCTTAATGGTGTGTTTGTAATGGGTGCCACCAACCGGGTTGATTTAATTGATCCCGCCATGCTCAGGCCTGGACGTTTTGATGACGTCATCGAATTAGGGCTACCTAATAATGATGCTAAATTACAAATTTTGACGGTGCATTTACGCAATAAACCTTTGGCAGACAACATTGATGTTGGAGCCATAGCCCAACGCTGTGTTAATGCAAGTGGCGCTGAATTAGCCGCCGTTTGTAATCGTGCCGCCTTGGTTGCGTTGCGACGTACCATCGCCATGCACACTCAAGAAGACGGTGCCAACTTAAGTGTCAGTGTACTAATTGAGAAAGACGATTTTGAGGAAGTCATGACTGAAATGTTTGGCGCGCAGGGCTAACAGTGAGCACTCAACCAGATTGCACACAGGCCATTTATGTCTACGGATTTGTTCCCTCAAATCGGGTTGCTCCAGCCATGCTGGGTGTTGATGATGCGCATTCACTAGAGCTGCATGTTTGCGATGGATTAATCGCCGTCGTAAGCTTGGTGATCTTGGCTGATTTTGAGAATGTTGACTCCGAAGACAATGCTCAATATCTCGCTTGGTTAACACCACGTGCCTGTCGACATTCAGCCGTTATCGATAAACTTATGGAACAAGGGGCTATTTATCCATTGTCATTTGGCACACTTTTTTCCAGCGTCAGTGCTTTAGAACAGGTCATGACGCAACGCGCAAGTGACGTATCAGCGTCACTTGCGCATATCGCCGATTGCCAAGAATGGTCACTGGAAGTGACTGTCGATCGCAATCAAGCAGTTGACTGTTTATTGGCAGAAGAGCTGAGTAGTGGGCGAATTAGCCTACCGCAAGCCTCTGGTAGACGCCATCTAGAAGAGCAGAAATACCGTCGTAACCTGCACGCGGGTTTGAGCGATTGGATGGAAAGCACGCTGCTCGAAATCTATGAGAGCATCCAGCCAATGACACGTGACGGCTGCCAAAGAAAACTCACCGATCACAAAGTGAGGCATTGGGCTTTTTTAATTCCCCAAGATGCAGCTGCTGCGTTCTTACCGCACATTGATAAAATAGCTGCCGATTATGAGCCTTTTGGGTTTAGCTTTCGGTTAACTGGCCCTTGGGCTGCTTACAGTTTTGCCCGCTGATCGACCATGAGTTTATTACTATTTGGCATTATTGCTGGCGAGTGTTCGAGTCGTGTTGACGCTGATCTTAGGCTAATTCAGTTTGAGGGGTTAGCTGCTTTGGTTAAGGTAACCCATACGGAACTCAGCCGAGAATCAACTGCGGTGATGGAGTATGGAGACCAAATCATGCGCATACATCAGCAAACCACATTGATTCCTGTACGCTACGGCAGTTTACTCGCCGATGAACAGGAGGTGATCAAACACCTAAAAGATCACGCAAGCCATTATCATGCCCTCTTAGCCAAGCTGGTTGATTGTGAGGAATTCGGTATCCGCATAATGCTAATGGATAATGACAATACTGCTGTTGCAGCACAAACCAGCGGCCAAGCTTATTTATTGGCTCGCAAGAATGTTTATTCGGTTCCGGAATGGGCTACGCAACAAGAAACCCTGATTAACCACACATTAGCTGGCTTGTATCGAGAACATCAAACTGCGCTCAGCGTGTTTAACGGGCAACGGAGTTATTTGCTGAGCTATTTAGTGCCACGTGCCACGCTAATGCAATTCAAAATGGATTATGCCAACTTAGCGGCAAGCATGGGAACTCATGTGACGTTAAGTGGGCCTTGGCCCCCGTATAATTTTGCTGAATAATTTTTGAGGTAGCTGATTTGTGTTAGAAAACCAAGATATTGAAAAACCTAGCGACCATTTTGAATTATTATATAAGACCTTGCT
>Ga0307488_10002592_pt1 | contig 15247 bp, 14 predicted proteins | sample SB02metaG_FD_202248 | JGI IMG/M metagenome (GOLD analysis project Ga0307488, IMG submission 202248) | Sea-ice brine microbial communities from Beaufort Sea near Barrow, Alaska, United States - SB 0.2 | ecosystem: Environmental > Aquatic > Marine > Coastal | place: USA: Alaska | collected... | reverse complement strand
CTAGTAGGACTAAGTTCCTGTTAGAACTAGCCGACCATATGGAGAACGTGGAGTTGTTTTTGTGTAGTAATCTATGGGATAGTGCGGAGAGAAGTAATGCCTTAACAGCTTATACAGAGATGTATCTATGGGCTAGACAATGTGCTGAGAGGCACGGAGTTAAATAAGAATAGAAGGGGCGGCTTGTGTCGCCCTTTTCTTTTATCTAGTGCCTAACATCTTAAGCTTTTTAACTTCGTCTTTTTGTAACTCTAAGTAAGTCATTAAGAAATCTAATTCATTTTCATTTAGATCTGTTATGTCTTTTTCAATATCTAAAGCTTCTAAAGCTTTCTCTACACCTTGTTTAGTTACACCACTACCCTTCTTACTTATCTTATACAACTTATTAGTACGGCTATCTTCTGGTGATATGCTAAGCTCAAGTATATCTATTGTTTTTTTCTTAGCCTTCCTAAGCACCTCACCTAAGAGATCCTTACGTTGTTTGTTATTACCATTCTTCCAAGCAGGTGTAGCTAAGGCATACTCAGCTTGTTGTTCTAAGAACTGAAACACTATCTTGTTAATATGATTCTGTGTCTCAGGTATAAAGGCTTTAATCTCAGTACGCCATTGAGGTTTACCTATTTGATTAAACATCTTTTGTATATGAGTCTGTCCGGGATTTTCACGATAACCAAATAGACGACCTATAGGTGCTGTACCTTTAGCATCAGTTAATGCATTGAACTTCTCAGGCGCTAACTCTGCACCACTAAGGGCACTGTATATCTGATCAACGTATCTTGCAGAATTGTTAACCCATTTAGATCCTTGTTTGCGATCTATAGCTACGAAATCTTCACCTCTACCTAAAGCTATAGTTGTGTTAACAGGATCAAACGGACGAGTATAAGCACTAAGATACATAGAGACTGTGTCTTGTACTATATCCTTTAGCCCATCTCTAACTGCCTTATCTTCTCCTGAAGCACCATCAATTAATAGATCAAAAGCTATTTTAGCTGAGTCACCTAGCTGTCTTGTAAGTTGTCCCGGCCCAAATATATCTACTACTTGTTTCGTTAACTCTGGCGGTATAGAACCCTCTTTGTAAAAGTGTGCACCCATACGACCTGCTGCTTTATAGAAACTAAAAGGGAAGTCATACATACGGTTACGTATAGACCCATCATCCCTACGTTCTTCAAACCAAGCTAAACCTTCTTCCATATTATCCATCTCACGAGCCGTTGTTACGGCTATAAGACTTAATCCTACGGCTGTCTTAGTGAGAAGTTCTAAAGGATCACGAGTAGTACCTGCCGCATATTTATGTGCCAAGCTAATGCCTGTGTGATCAAACATGTGACCTAGTGTGTTATTAAAGAACTGACCGAAAGGAATCATAGCACCTAAACCCGGAACTTTACGAGACTCTTCTAGAATCTTAGCTCCAAAACCTAGTATTCCTTTAGCATCTTTACCGTAAGACTTAGCGTATACATTACGTAATGCGTCTTCTACAGCTAACGTTTGTATCTCTGCGTAGGTGTCACCCTTCATTACCTTGTATAAGTCAGGGTCTTCTAAGAACTCAGAGTAAGTCTTACCATATTTAATACGTACTTGTTTGTCTAAGGCATACATAAACTCTTGTGTCTTAGTGTACATGTCTTGAGCTTTAACACCGTACATAGTCTGAGCAAAGTTCATAACCTTCTCTCCTACTCCGGGCTTACCTATGTCACCTACTTGAATGCCTAATTGTTTATACACATCATCTAACTCTATGCCACCTGCCATATACCTAAACAATTCTTTTTGTGTTTTAGGGTTAGCCGCTAAGAAATCTAGTGATGCTTGTTGTGTAGCAAAAGGGTTTACTAAGTTCATAGCTTTTTGTTTTTGTAGTGTAAACATAAGTCTAGACTTGTTAGCAAACTCAGTAGCATTTGTATCTCTACCGATAGCCATCTCAGCTAAGGAACGACCTCCGTAAAGAGCACCTCTTAGTATATCAGTTACAGATTGCATACTTGTAGCATTAACCCAACCAACTACGTTGAGTGCAGTTGTACCCGGATGTGTAATCAACATACGTATAAGGTTCTGTTGCATAACACCTATACCATCTTCAACTTTATCTCTAGTAGATTTACTTACAGGATCTATTGTGTCCTCTACTACAGTGTTTAGTTTCTGTGCTGGTGTTTTGTCTGGGGCAAGCATTAAGTCTTTCTTTAGTTGAGCTATTGCTTGCCCATCTTTTCCCCAACTACTCATGTCACTTGCCATTTTATTCATAGCTTCTTCTAAAGTATGCCCTTGATTTTCAGGAAGCCTAGCCATTGTATTTTTGTATAGAGTTTCTACTTCTTTCTTAGCACTTTTTGGTAAGCTTAATATAGTCTCTGTTAAGAAGTCAGTAAAATTAGCAAACTTATCCGTTTCTTCATTAGCTAACTGTATATTAAAGTCCAGTAGTATTTCTTTTATACCACTAAACTTTACGTTACCCTCTTGTCCTCCTGAAAAAAAGGCTGATGCAAATCTAGATCTATTAGGATCACTTACAGAATCACTTAACCTACGTATAGTATCCCCTTTAAGTACTTTCTTAGCCCAGCGTTCAGAGGCAGTAGCATTCTTGTTAATAGCCTTCTGTAAATCTTTAACATTTATAGCCTTAAGTATAGCCTTGTTAGATTTAGACCTAGCAGTTGCAGATAACTTAATAGCATTAGCTTCAGCTACAGCGGCATTATCAAAGAAGGCCATAGCTAAGGGTAAAGATTCCTCTGTGTGTGGGGCTTTGTTTAGTAGGCTTAGACCATAAGCTAATGATCCACCGAATACACCACCTACACCTGTGACAACACCTTGTATAGCATTGTAGTCACTCTGCACTCCGCCTTGTTGTAAAGCTTTCTGATATACTGCATCTATAGTAACAGCGGCGGCAGAGTCAAAGGCAGTAGTAGCAAGTATCTCTTTCTTAGTTGTAGTCTTTAGAGCATCTTCAAATGCACCCTTAGCTACCCCTTTAACTTTAGTACCTTTTAATATGTTACCTATAATACGCCGTTCTATCTGTCTAGCTTGAACTTGAGCCGCTTTAGATGTTGCAGCAGTTAGGGTCTTAACTTGTAATTGTTCCTTAACTTCTTTTATAACAGCATCTTTAGCTAATTTAGCGGCAACTTTAGTAGCACCCCCAGTGATTAATTTACCAAAGCCTAAAGATAAAACGTTAACAGGATCTATAATAAGAGCACGAGCATAGTCGCCCACTGCGTCAGCCTTTTGTGTAAAGGAATACTCTTTAGAAAATGCACCCTTCATGTTATCAAACAGTTGATAAGCTTGACCTGCGGCTAACTTATCTCCTTCTTCTGCTTGGTATAAGTGAGCTAACTCTGTGCCTGTCGTTATTGACTGACCGAAGTTAAACTTCCTCATGTGGTTTACAAAGCTATCTATAACTTCTTGCCTACCATGTGTCTTTTCTGTCATGCCAAAGCGTTGCTTCATGTAGTTACCTACAACAGCATAGTTATTGTCTTGCATCAGATCATTGATAGTTTCTGCGCTAGACGTAGGTTGTAAAGCTTGTATGGTTTGAGATACAGGTTCTACTTCTTCTCCAAAAGACAGTTGTCCTTCTGGAACGTAGAATCCTCTACTTGTAGGTTCTTCTTTTTCTTCATCAATTACAGGAGGATCAAGAGAGAGTTGCCCTTCAGGTATATAAAATTGTGGTTCGCCCATATCAGTCTTTCTGTATTTTAGTAGGAGTTAGATCTTTCCATTTTGGATTAGTTCTTCTTACTCTATAGGCTATCATTGTGGCTATGTCGTTAGGATCTGCGTCTGGTATTTTAAGAAGCCTCTCGTCAACCAGTTTTCGTATCTCTTTATCAAATGCCTCTTGATCTGTATCCACTATAGAACCTGCTACATCAGAAGTTTCTGATAATGTCTCTTCAGATTCTGTTAATTTATTTTGTTCTTTAACAGAGTACCTATCTCTTTTTGTTTCCCAGAACTTAAGAGCTGCTTCGCCTAGTCTTTCGGCTGGCTTAGGATTGTCTTTTTCCCACTCGCCCATGATGTCTTTCATAGTCTCTGACATATCTTCAATAGACATTTTTTCTATTGGTGTGGTAGCTATTTCATCAGAGGGTGTCTTCATAAACTTTCCATTTATTTGAACCCAAGTTCCTGCTTCAGCTACTGCAAAAGCATCATCTTCAGAAGAGTATACTACTATTTCTGACATAGGAGGTATAGATGAATCATTCTCTTTTATCTTATCATAGTTTGCTTTTATTATAGCTTTTCTATTACCGCCTCCACCATCAATTACCTTAGCGTTAGCCCCTGTAACTATAGGCTCTGCATCATCACCAAAACTAAAGTTCATATACTTTCTTGTCCAGAAGGGGTTATTAGTTAATGCACCGGGGAACATTTTCTCATAATCCATTACCGCTTGACTTGTATCAGGTAATAAGTTAAGTAGTTCTTGGGTATCTTTTGACGCTACTGCTACCTCTACTTTTGCATTAAACTCTCTTTGTTCTTTTGTTAGTTTTGCATAGTCATCCGAACTAACCTCATAAGCTTTACGTCCTATGTTTAATATTTCATCTTCTATATAACCAAGCATCTCACGATTTTGATTAGGATCATATACCTTAGGCAACAGGCTTCTGTCTACAGGTAGAGGGGCTTTCAAGGAAGGTGCAGAGCTACCCATGATTCTCTTATAATCATAACCTGAATAGCCTCCTGCGTAAGTATCTGTCATAGAAGAGTTTGCGGCGTTTGCATCTAGCCCTAAGAAAGACCACATTCCTCTCTCTTCATTCTTCTCTGGATTATCTGTTACACTATTCTTATACAAACCAAAGGACTTTTTAATCATATCATTGTATGTAGTACCGCTAGGTCTATAGTCTTCTGCCATAATTACATACTCGTTAAGTTGTTTCGTACTTAACTCGTTAGGCTTGAAGTCTTTTATTGTATTATAGAATATAGCTAAGCCTTGAGGGCCAGATGTATCTACTAAAAAGTTTATATTTTCTTTAGTCATACCTCTGCCTTCTAAAAGCTTACCTATAGTGATAGCTTTGTTGGCCTCTTCCTCTGTCTTCCTAACAGCCTGTGTACCGTAGGTCATGAGGTAGTCACGATCTTTAGCATTCTTATCTCGGATATACTTCTTACGTTCTGTAACTCTATCAGCCGCTGTATTGAAAAACCCTGATGCAAAACTCATATTATATACCCCTACTCATTAGACCATTGCCACCATCGCTAGGCTCTGTGTCCATTAATTCTTGTTGATCTTCTTCTTGTTCAGGAGTAGCACTCTCTTGCATAACCTCTAAGCTTGACTCTTCTGGTGAGCCTAAGGCTTCTGTAGTATCACGAATAAAGTCTTCGTCACCTTTACCTAGTTCTTCCTCAAGCCTAGCCATCACTATGTCTTTAAGTTTTTTCTCTTGTATCTCGTCGTCAGTGTCATCGTTAGCGAATGTCTCTTTAAACTTAACACCTGCAGTATTACCCATGTAAACTAACTGCTCTTCAATAACAGGAGCAATTAACATACTAACGTCAATGCTATGCATACCACTACCTACTGCACCCGTAAGAATACTACGAGTTAATACATCAACAGGGAAACCCATTTGCATTAAGTGTAGTACAGAATCTACTATAGGTTTTTCTGATAGCCTATCTAAATGAAACACTACTGCCTCATCAGGATCAGATATTTCAGGAGGCCTCTCCCACGCATAGTCGTTAGGTTCATCAGTTAAAGATTGACCGGGGATTGGTGCTAATAGTGCCATTATATTATATACCTTTTTAGATTATTATCTTTTGTAGTAAGCAATTAGACTAGCTTTGGTGATGTCGCCGTTATTGGCACTACGCCACCCTTTATTTGCTTTCCATTCATCAGACCCTTTAGGATAGACTACTGTATCACCGCTTTGGTTTTTTAATTCAGAGGCTCTGCCGGGTGCGGCCTGATACAATGCTAAAGGAATGGTATTATCATAGTTCCATGCTGTCAAGTATGTATCATATAGAGCAAGTTGTTCTGTAGGAGATTTGTTAGCTATAGATTTATACTCTATCCCTGCAAACTTTGCTGCGCCTTTTCCTATTTGAAATAGGCCTTTGTAACCGCCTTTATTTGTGCCATCATATTTCCAATCTTTATTCTCGCCATTGATAACTTCATATACTTCGTTGGGTGTTATATCAAACTTCTCAGCAAACATTTCTACAGCTTCAGGGAACTCGTCATCTCCTGATGCTTTAACTAATCCAGATATCTGTTTACTAAAGTCTTTTGTAGATACAGGTTTAGCCATAAGAGAATCTGTAGCACTTGAACGTTCTTCTAATTGTCCAGATATTACTTTAGGGTTTACTTCTACTTCTGGAAAATAAGCTACTTCCTCTTTTTCTGGTATAAGATCTGCGGCTTTACCTACTTTAGCTACTGCTGTTTCTTCTGCCGCACCTCGTATCTCACTAATCCAATTCTTAGCAAAACCAAATAGGTCAGATGCTAGACTAGAATCATCGTCTTTTTTATCTTTACGATTTCTTATAACACCTGCCTTAGATCCTTTGTCTGCGTCTGACTTTAGTTTAGCTACTTCAGACTGTGTGTCAGAAATAATACGTTGCCCTAAAGAGAAACCTTTGCCTGTAGTTTCTGATGAAGAAGATTCCATGTCTGCTTCTATAGCAGCAGTTATCTGATCTGATATTGAGCTACGAGTATTCTTACCACCATATGCCATTATTTATTTACCTTTAAATTACTTATTATTTAACCAAAAACTATAGAGGCTAAGAAGCTACCAAACGCACTAGATCTTTCTGCAGAAGCTTGTAAGGCTAGTGCCTCTTTCTGTGCATCAACTGTCATCTGTGTGAGTAGGATGTTGTTAGCTCTATCTGATGAACTCTCTGATGACTTCCATGCCATAGACATTAAGTCTCGTTCTCTTTGCCAAATCTGATCCATAGTAGATGCAGTGAAAGCATTAGATATTTTAGCCTCCTCTTGGTTAGCTATGTTCTGAGTGTTTGTATTTAGTGTAGCTACGTTCTGTCTCCACTGTGCATTAGCTTGAGATACTACAAGTTGGTTGGTAGCATTAAACTTATCTCTTTGGTTCATCATGTCTACATTAAACTTAGACATAGCATTCTCTTCAGATACACTGAACTGCTCCATAGCATTCATTTGAGAGGCATTAAACTGTTGCGTCTGCGTTTGCATGTTAGCCATAAACTGTTGCGTCTGGTTCTCTGATGAAGCATTAAATTGTTTAGCCGCATTCTCTGCCGCTTGATCAGTAAAGATAGACTGTATAACTGACTGAGCTTTAAACATCTCTGTTTGTTGTAGGTTATTTAAGTTTTGCATATCCATCTGTAAGAAGGACTGAGCATTCTGTACAGCCGCTTGTTGTTGGTTAGATAAGTTAGCCATATCCATAGATGCTGTTGCAGCGGCATTCTGTAGGGTAGACGCTTGAGAAGCATTAAGATTAGCTAAACCAACAGTCTTCATCAACTCTGAGTTTTGTAACTTAGCTTGTTCTGCTACAGTAAACGTCATGTTGTTAGCTTCTGCAAACCTAGCAACATTAAGTACTGCTACTTGTTGGCGGTTATCTAATTCTTTACCTTCTATAGTAGCTTGTATTTGAGCATTAGCTAAGTTAGTCTGTTGACGATTAGATAGTTCAGCCATATCAATGTTACTACGTTGAGTAGCGTTAAACAGTAGAGTTTGTTGCTCATTGTTAAGCTCTATGTTTCGTTCTTCCATTTGCTTAGATACGTTAAACAATTGTGTTTGCTGACGAGCATCCATAGCACGTCCTTCAAGAGCCGCTTGTGCTGAAGCATCTTGCATAAAGGCATCTTGTCTAGCAGAGGCATTAAAGTTAGCTGTTTGAAATGTTTGCTGAGAAGTAAGCATAGCAACTTGCTGTTCGTTGTTTAGCTCTTGACCAACAAGAGAGGCACGTACTTGTAAGTTACTTAGTGCTGTCTGTTGCTCATTACTTAAATTAGCCATATCAACTTGTAAGTTTTCTGATGAACGTGTAATAGCTACTTGTTGTAAGTTACTAAGGTTTATCTTATTCATCTCAGCATATTTAGAAGCATTAGCTAGTGATGTCTGAGTCTTAATATCTAAAGTCTTGTTTTGTAAAGATGCTTTAAACTGAGCATTAGCTAGTACAACAGATTGCTCATTAGATAAGTTCTGTGACTGTAAGTTAAAAGCTTGTGAAGAGTTTTGTAAAGCTACTTGTTGTTCGTTGTTTAAGTTAACAAGTTCCATGTTCTGTGAAGCCGCTGCATTAGCTAGTGATACCTGTTGACGGTTACTAAGGTTAGCCATTTTCATTTGTTGGAATACTTGAGCATCTTGTGCCGCAATAGGTAAAGCGGCTTCCATAGTTGCTTGTATAATGGCTGCCCCTGCCATAGATGATGAACCTAAACCCCTAGATGCCATCGAAGCATTAGCGGCTCTCATAGCCCCGGCTGCCCATGCAGGTGTACCATTATCAAACTGGTTCATTAGGTTAGATAGTTGACCTTGTATGGTAGCTGAAGGAGATACTGTACCTATTGCGGCACTAGCTAGTTGATCTTGAGAGAAACTCCCACGAGAAGCAGAAGCAATAGCCGCTTCATTAACCGCATTCATTGTAGCGGCGGTAGCTTGTATAGCTTGCTCTGCACCTATAATATCTTTAGCAGAAGCTAGTTCGTTAGCACCCACAGTACCTTGAGCAGCTTGTAGAGTTGACTGATAACCACTTTGTGCTGCTTGTGCAGTTGGATACGCATCTACTTTAGCCGCTTCTTCTACTTTAGTATTAGTCATTTCTGCGTACTTAGCAAAAGGTAAATTGTATTGGTCTTGAGCTTCAGCTTGAGGAGTAGTACTATCAAACTTAGCCGCTTCTACATCTGTATAAGACTTAAGCATTTGAGCTGCTTGAGCTTCTGGTATATTAAATGCTTGAGCTGCTTTAGCAATCTCTTCTGGAGATACAATACGTGTACCTGCTTGTACTTCTTTTATATACTCATCACTAACTTGTAGCTTTTTAGCTATTGCTTCTGGTGATAGAGTACCCTGTTGACCTTGAAGTATAGATTGTGGTGTTAGTTGTCCTTGAGCCGCAGTTGTAGCTTGTGTAGCCGCTGTAACAGCAGGTTGAGTAGCTCCTGTAGTAGTCGTAGCCGTAGTAATAGGAGTTGCGCCTTGTGCTATAGCAGTAGGTGCAACTGTTGCTGTAGGCGTAGCCGATACATTTGAGCTAAGCTGTCCTGTTTGTTGAGATAGAGTAGCACCTGCAGCGTTAGGATCTAGTTCAGTTACCTCTGCAGTAGTAGTTAGTGAGGCAGGATCTACTATGGCCTTCTTAACTAGGTTACGAGTACCTGCATCTACTTCAGTTTGGCCTACCTGTTGAGCACTTTGCATCTGAGTGTTTAGTGTGCCAACTTTTTCATTAAAAGCATTAGTAATTTGATCTGCGTTGTAGGTAAGTGCTGGTCTAGCTACAGCTTGTACCGCTTGAAGTTTAAGTTGTAGGCCTCCTATTTCATCTGTACCTTGTATATTTGCAGAGGATATAGCTTGACTTATAGCACTCTTATATGCAGATATAGAAGCATTGTCTGCATCTACTACTGCTTCTGCTTGGTTTAGTAGTTCCTGTGAGGCATACTCTTGACCTGATAGTTCAGGTTTAGATGACGTAAATACGGGAGGAGGAGGAGCACCATCACTCCCTCCACCGAACACAGCATGATCACGGAAGTGAACACTAGGCATAAAAGGATTATAAAGATGTCTGCTCATAATTTAAACTTTCTTGATATGTCTGGTGGCTGGATCATGCAGTCTACGCCAGTTGATCTGTTCTTTTCTTGGGTAAGTATTGTGGTATTCTTTACGTAACAAAGACATAACCTGTCTTGCATGACCGTAGGGTGCTATAAACTCTATACCCCAAAGTTCTTCTTTATTATCTATTACGTAGTCTTTCTCTGTAATGTAGTACTCGTTATTTAAAAACTGTTTACCGGATTCTTTATCTAACCAACACCATGTAATTAGTCCTATGGGTTTATCATCTTGGTAGTATGTACGAATACGATTATGTTTAATAGGAGCTACTAAGTATCTGTAGACATCATCTACGTTGTACACCCTGTGCCATTTACTTTGTTTGAATAACTCAAGCCCATCAGCCAGAGCCTTGTTGTTATCTATTTCCATTACTATAGTTAAACTCAAAACGACTAAAAAGTCAAGGTAATTCAGTCAGCTAAAGGATTATCTAGTGCTCTTTGTAGTTTAGCAGTAAGCCTATCTTCTAGTTCCTTCATAGATGAAGACTGTGATACTCTAACACGTTCTCTTTGGTTCTCAAATCTTACCTCAGCATCGTCAATCATAGTACGTACCTTGTCTTCATTATCACGTACCATGTCTTCTACTCTATCAGTCTGTTGTTCTATACGTAATAGATCATCCTTCAGACCATTCTTAATATCTCTAGTGTACTCTACACTCTCTTCAACCTTCTCAGATATACCTGATACCTTAGCATCCATGACATCCATCTGTTGTTGGTATGCAGTTAGGTCTAACCCTGCAACCTCTTCTATCTTTTGGTACAACGTAAAGCCCCCATACAAACCACCAATTACAGTAGATAAGAAAGCAATGATTGCTAGTACGGAACTAGCTGTTAGTTTTACACCACCAGCTTTTACTTCTCTGTCAGCTAGGCTTTCAATGTTTGTTATATCTACCATTAGTTCTCAAAGTCCATACCACCATTAGCATTCTGTAAGTTCTTTAGTGCCTCTAGTTCATTACGTAATTTCTGTATCTCAAGTCTGCGTTGTGCTAACTCTATCTGATACAGATCATCACAATTTATTCTGCTTCTAGGTTTATCTAAAGGTATAACAATCCTAGCATATACACCTACATCTTTACCACGATCTGATGTGTTCAGACCAGACAGTACACCTGTTGTACCAAACTCTAAGTTTACACCACCACCAACCGCATTGCTACAATCTAAGTTACCTGAACGAAAGCTATCTGATTGATAGTTCATAGGTGGACTAGGTAGTGCTAGTGATAACGAACTACTATCAGCAATAGCTGAACTAGCTACGAAACATAGAGCTAAGGTTAATCTCACGCTGGCTCACCATCTATCCTTGAGCAAATCTTTGATGATATAATAGTAGATGATTCTGCTCTGCGTTTTATCTTTGATGTAGTACATAAGTATGTAGCCTCATCTAAATCTGACTCACGTATATACACAACGAAGTTCTTACGTTCTTTGTAGCCTACCTTAAATATTCTGTACGTTGTAGAGAAAGGTATGTTCTTCCAGTTCAAATCGTATAAGTCTATTTGGTAATACTGAACTTCTTCCCTTGAGTTAAACAAAGACATCTCTGCTTTGACTATGCCAGTGACATGAGAAGGTTTAAGTATAGGGTAGGCTGGTGTCATCTCATGTGCAGAGATAGCAGTAGCCCAACCCATAAAGGCTATGGTTAATTTACTTAGCAATACAAGTAGCCTGTACTACTGCTGTGTATGTCCCACCGGGAAAAGGCTTAGATGCCGCATACGTTGCACTTGATGCTGTAGAGAACCATGTTGATCCTGCAACAGTTAAGTCAAATACAGTTGTGTTATCATAGACTACTTTAGCGGCATCATAACCTGACATACCTGCATCAGATGTATTAGTAACAGATGTTGAACCTGTCCATGTTACACTATCAGTAAGTGGAGGAGATGAGCTAAAGGATGTTGGGTGTGTAATGTTAGCTGTGTAGTAGTTAGCTAGTGCTACATCAAATCTGATTACTGGTAGAACACCACCATCAGCAGGAGTTGTACTAAGTACAGGAGCAGTAGGGTTTCCGTATACACCTGACTTATCTGTTTGTATCACACACTTTGCTGATACGTTACCCACTATGTCAACATTAGCAAATGCTGGTAAGGCACATAGTGAAAGTAGTGCTATTGTATATTTCATTGTATTCCTCATTTGTTATATTGCATGTCTACCATTTGTTCATGCAGTAGTTGTTGGGCTAAATTGTTTCGTAAAGCTTTCTTATTATCGAGTAGTTCACCGTCTTGTAGTTGGGTAGCATCATTAAGTGTACCACCATTTATTTTTGCATTATAATACATATTAATATTAGTTTGTAAGTTAATAGCCATGATTATATCATCTTGACCTTGTGTTTTAAATAGAGTTAACGCATTAGCTGAAGCTGTTAAGCCCATCTCTATACGTGTATTCTCTTCTTCCTCTTCTTCGTCATCTATACGATTACCATCTTTATCATACTTAAACTCTGTCTCCGTGTCTATAGCACCAAGTACAGACTCATCTTCTAAGGCATCATATATTTCTACTTCGGGTATATCAGGTATAGGTTCAATGTATCCTGCACATGATGGATCAGACTGTGGATCGTAACACCTGTCAACTCTGTAGCTATATATAACAGTAGCATCCTCTACAGTACCCTCACCTTCAACTTCAATAAAACCCGTACCCCAATTAGCTGATGGAATATTTGATAGTGGAAAAGACTTAACGATAGTATTTCCCGGTACACCTGACCAATCATCTGTCTCTCTGAATGTATAACCATCACCATTAGCATTATGATTGCCAACGTGAACCTTCATATCATCTTCTGGATTCTTTACTGTAGTGTATCTATAAAGTAATCCGTTTATATCTAACCCTGCTATGTCTGGTAATACAGATGGCATACCCCAACTTAATGCAGTAGATGCCGCATTACCTGATGCACCATAATAGTATGGCTCAGAGTAAGAGTAAGAAGGCGAGAGTACTAAGGATAACACCAAGCCCAATTTTAGTTTCTGCATTGTCATTGAATACATTTCTCATTACGTTGTTCTGATCACGTTCGATCTCTGCTTTAACTGCTTCCATTTCCCATGCTAGTCTAGCGGCATCGCCTACCTTACCATCCTTGGGACATGGAGTACCTGCATTAAGCATTGCATCAAATACTCTTTCGTCTTGACACATTACTGATACTGCGGCTACCTTCATACCCATGTCATACATAGTCTTAGCATTCTTGAGCTTCTCACAGTTCATGTCACGTACTGTACGACCTGCTGAGATGCCCAGTATCTGTGTCTGTACCGCCCCTGCTACACCTACAGTACATAAGTCAGAGTTACTTGCACTTATCTGTGGAGATATAGCTGATGGTGGTGGACTATTGATAGTCGTATCCATTTTGCCATCAGAGGTTACTGTACTTTCTGATTTAATTGTGTCATCAGCATATGCAGTAGTGCCGATTAATAAGGTAAGTAGTATAAGTAATCTTTTCATTTCTTATCTTGTTCTGCCATTCTCTCTACTAGGTTACGAATAGCTTTTATGTTTTCATCAATACGACCTAGAGACACGGCTTGTGATTGCACAGTCTTTTCTATTGTACCGATGCGAGTTTCTTGACGGACTAGATCACGAGCATTACTTTTGACGGCTGAGTCTAATGAAGACACATACCATACCAGTGATATAGTTTGCAGTACGATAGCTATTATTAAGCTAACGGGTACTGACTTGGAGAGATGCCAACTTTCCGTCATGGTTTAGTAGGCCATGTTATATCATTTGGGAAACCTGCTTGTGTTGATAAATTAAGCAAGTCAGTTCGATACTGTGTCCACTCTGCTTGTTTAGCGTCTGTGAGTTCAGCCCAACGTAGAGAATTAGTCACTATAGGGTCTACTTCCTCTACTAACTTCTGGTCACGTTGCCACCTTAAACTTGATGCTAACGCTACATCTAGTTGTGCTTGTGTAGGTGCTTCAGGCTCAACAGGTGTAGCATAAGCCACATAATCTGAACCAATAAGACCAAGCAATACACTGTTGTCTACAGTCATATCTGTATCATCAGGGTTTAGTGTGTAAGGTATCCAATCAAACTCGGGATGGTTAATCTCTACATTAAATGCAGTATTCTCTGCATTAAGTGATTGTGCGTTACGCACTTCTGTTATTGTTACTGTAGGCATAAATTTTTCCTATTATTAAGATATTCTTGTTACTAATATTGGCAAAAATATAACTTGGTAAGTACCACCGCCTTTATTGATAGCCCAATTCCAGATAGCATCACTAGTGCTTTTCCAAGTACCAGATAAAGCAGTGCCACTACCTCCCCAATTCACAGTACCGCCTCCAGAAAATGAAGTGTGCGTCTCTCTTTCCCAAGTTAGCGATGTTGGGCCAGAGTACTGAGCATAAGACCCTGCTTGTTCGCCACTAGGGCTATGTCTTAAAACTGAACCTGCGAAGCTTTCATCTTGTTCTGCTTTAGAAAAGGCATTAAGTGTTGTTGTCCCATCATTACTTACGAAAGCGAACATTGTGTAACCCACTGCACCAAAAGCCGGAACACCGCCACCAGCTTCAGCCCAAGTCAAACCACCTGTATTACCTGACTGTGCTGTGAGCATGTAACCATTAGTAGGGGCGTTAGAAATCTGCATCTTAGCTTCATTAACAACTTGATCCGCTAGGTGTGCTTGATCAATTGATCCAGCCGCATAGTGTTCAGAGTTAATTGCATCGTCAGCAATCTTTGTCCCATCAATAATATCAGCTGCAAGATGTTCTCTATCAATAGAACCATCTGCATAGTGTCTAGAGTTAATTGCATTATCTGCAATCTTATTAGTATTAATTGAATTGGCTGCGTAATGAGCTGTGTCTATTGAGCCATCTACATACTGAGCACTGTCAATACTGTTAGCCGCCATCTTAGCTTGTGTAATATTTCCGTCTGTAATATTGGCAGTTACAATAGCATCAGTGGCTAGGGTAGTTGTTATAGAAATACCTGCTGAACCATCAAAGTTTGCTGTACCTGTAACATCACCAGCTACCGCAATAGCTCTAGCTGTTGTTAGCGTAGCGGCTGAACCTGTTGTGTTTTGATTAAGAGTTCCTACTGTAAAGTCTAAAGTATTATCAGCGTCTTGATAAGTAACTGTAATACCTGATTCCGTATTAGAACTAACCATAGCTCCTACAGTATCGGAAATAACTTCAGCTAAAGCTGTACCATTA
>Ga0307488_10002587_pt1 | contig 15258 bp, 15 predicted proteins | sample SB02metaG_FD_202248 | JGI IMG/M metagenome (GOLD analysis project Ga0307488, IMG submission 202248) | Sea-ice brine microbial communities from Beaufort Sea near Barrow, Alaska, United States - SB 0.2 | ecosystem: Environmental > Aquatic > Marine > Coastal | place: USA: Alaska | collected... | reverse complement strand
GGAGACTTAGTTAATATTGGAGATAACAAAAAAATGTCAAAACTTATTATAAAAAACTTAAAAAAATCTGACAAAAATAAAATTTCAAAAATGTATCAATCACTAAAAATATTTAATATTAAAAATCACATATTGCAATATGAAAAAATCTTTAAAAAAATTTGATAAAAGAATTATTTTTTTTTGCCCCTCTATGGAAGAGGGTGGAGTAGAAAAAAACTTAATCAATATTTGTAATGGAATGGCTTATAATCATAAAGTATCATTGATAACTGCCAACAAAGATAAAAGAAAAAAATTTACAAATAAAGTAAATTTTATTTCGCCAAGAACTGATTATTTTAATAAAAAAAGTAGAATTATGAAGAGTTTTTTTTGTGCTTATTTGTTGTTGAAAAATTTTAATTATGAAAAAGTTACGGTAGTTTCATTTCAATCAAATATATTGGCAATAATAATGTCAAAAATACTTAATTATAAAGTAATAATTAGATCAAATCAAAGTCCGAACAACTATGCCCTGAATTTTATGAAGAGAAAGATTATGGGTTTTTTTTTTAAAAGGGCTGATAAAATCATTGTAAATAGCAAGGATTTCAAAAAAGAATTTAAAAAAATTTTCAATCTAGAAACATTTATCATTTACAATTTAATAGAGAAAATAAGTGATCTTAAAAAATACTCAAAAAAAAAAGTGAATAAATATTTTTTTTCAGATTCCAAAAAAATTATAAATATTTTATCTATTGGTAGACTGGTCCTACAAAAAGATCAATTAACTATTTTGAAAGCTCTAAATTTGATAAAAAATAGAGTTAAATTTAAATTTTGTCTCATTGGAAAAGGAAGTGAATATAAAAATTTAATAAAATTTATTATGGAAAATAAGCTAAACAATGAAATAAAGATTTTAAATTTTAAAAATAACGTCTATCCCTATTATCTAAAAGCTGATGTTTTTGTTCTTAGTTCCTTGTATGAGGGTCTACCAAATGCATTAATTGAAGCTCTAACTTTTGGTCTACCTATAATCTCAACAAATTGTAAAACAGGACCAAAAGAGATACTAAATAAACAGAAATATGGAAAACTTTTTAAAATTAAAGACTATAATGCTTTATCAAATTTGCTTTTGAAAACTAAAAAAAAAAATAAAATGAAATATTTTGATGATAAAAGATTTAATTTTTCTTTAAATCTCACAAAATATGAAAATCTAATTACATCACTGTAAATTTAATGAAATTATTATTCTTAGGTGCATCATCTTTCACGGGTTACCACTTTGTAAACAAAATATCTGAAAAAAAAAAAGTTATAATATATTGCACACTAACTAAAAATATAAATCAATATAAATCAATAAGACTTAAAAGGATTAAAGAATTAAATAAAAAAAAAAATATAATTTTTATTAAGAAAACAAAATTTGGAGACAAAAGTTTTATAAATTTACTATCCAAAAATAAATTTGATACTATTTGTTTTCATCACGCTTCAACTAAAGACTATAATGATGATTCTAAGTTTAAATTAAGTAAATCTTTAGAACAAAATATGTCAAATATTAACAAAGTATTTAATAAAATTAACAAACAAACCAAAATAATTGTATCCAACACAATATTTCAAAAAATTATTTCAAGAAAATATAAAGCTGTCAATAAATATGGAATTTCAAAATCAATTACTTATGATAAAATTGTGATTTATTGTAATAAATATAACTTAAAATATAAATCTATATTCATTACAAACCCCTGGGGAATTTTGGAAGAAAAAAAATTAAATTATTATTTAATTTATAATTGGCTACAAGGCAAAAAGACATTCATATCTCACCCCGCTTACATAAGAGATAATATTTATATAGACAAGTTAAGCAAACATTACTTGAAAGTAATTAATTCAAGCTCAAAAAAGATTGACTATTTTCCATCTGGTTACTGTTCATCTAATAAGGTATTTATTGAAGCATTTAAGGTCAAATTTGAAAAATTTTTTAATATAAAAGCAAAGGTTAAATACGCTACTAAAACAAAATATATTCAACCAATCTGTAGAATAAATGGCAAAAAGACAAATAAAAAAATTACCATTAAAGAAGACCTTAGAAAATATTTTTTAACTTATAAAAATTCATTTAAATAATTTTTTTATGATCAATCAAGATAAAAATTTTTAGTTCCTTCATTGTGAAACTTAAAATTAACAAGTTTACAATTTTTAATTTTATTAATCACATTTTTTTGTAACTGTTTTTTACAAATAAAAATAAAAAAACCTCCACCTCCAGCACCTAATAGTTTTCCTCCATAACAACCATTTAAAATTGCTTTTTTATAAATTTTATTAAGATAATTATTTGAAATATTTCTTGTAAATTTTTTTTTCATATGCCAGTTTTCATCTAATAATGTACCAAGCTCTTTTAGATTAAGTTTTTTTGATTTTAGTTTACTATTAAATGTAAATGCAATCTCTTTTAATTTCATTAAGTTAGTTAAATTTTTTTGAAAATTTTTTTTTTGTGAGGTTAAATTTTTATTTGATAGCCTTGTTTTATTAGTCCAGAAAAAAAGTAAACTTTGATTTAAATAGTCTTTATTTTTTTTAGAGATTGAAATTTTTTTTACATCAATGCTATTTTTTTTATAAATAATTTTTTTTAATCCACCATAAGCTGCTATATAATGATCTTGTTTACCAAGTGCGTTGCTTGTAATCTTATTTTCAATTTTAAAAGCAATTTCAGCAATTGTTTTCAGGCTCTTCTTTTCTGCTTTTAATAAAAAAATACAATTAATTAGACCTATCAAAAATGCGCTAGATGAACCAAGACCTGTGTTATATGGCAAATCAGATATAGTGTTAATATAGATTGGTTCATTAATTTTAAAATATTTAAGTGTTTCTCTAATTCTAAGATTTTTAATTTTATTAATATTGTCAACAATTTCAGTATCTGAATAATTTAATCTAAATTTTTCATTAAAATTTGTATGAGATTTAACGGTAACATATACAAACTTGTCAATACTTGTACTTAACGTAATTCCATTAAATTTTGAATAAAAGTAAGGCATGTCAGTTCCGCCGCCAGAAAATGAGATTCTCAAAGGGGTTTTTGTTGTGACTATTTTTTTTTTAAAAATTGTTTTTAATTTTTTCATTATATAATTTAATTATTGTATCCTTTAGAATTACAAACTTGTATTTTAATTCTTCTTTTTGTGTAAGTTTTTTTTTTCCTACATAAACTATATGAGAATTGGCATTATATGCTGCCTCTATATCCCGTTTGTCATCACCAATATAAAAGGTTTTATCTAAAATAAATTTATATTTTTTTGAGGCTCTATAAAACAGACCTGGATTAGGTTTTCTAAAAAAAGAATCTGATTTAAAATGATGATGACTTATATAAAATTTTTTTATGTATATATTTTTTTTTTCTAAATATTGTTGAATTTTATTATTTATCCTTTTTAAATTTTTTAATGTTAAATCCTTTGTGGATAAACCAGCTTGATTAGTAATACATAGTAAGTTTGAATATTTCGGTAACCGAGAGCATAAAGTCTTATTTATTTTTAGCTGCTTAACGTCAGTTAGATATCTTTTTTTTGGAGAAATATTTAAAACACCATCTCGATCTATCAATAATAGATTATTATTTGAAAATAATTTTCTCGTAGAAAATAGTCTTTTTTTATCTCCAATGCTTGAATAACCACTTTTATTTATCACACCTGTAATTAAGCCTTTTTTTGAGATTTTTAATAAGAAATTTGAAAAATCTTTATCTGAAAATTTTAGGTTATTAAGAATTTTTTTAGCAATAATCATATATCCAATCTCAACAAAATTATTGTTATCACTTTTTTTTTTTTCGTAAAAAACTTTATTTGTTTTTTTATCAAATCGGCAATTGCCATTTTTTTTTTTTACTAAAGAAAATAAAATATTTCTTTTTGAATTAATAAATTCAGAGTTTAATTTGTGAATGTTTAAAGAACTATAATTGTCACAATACAGTAATATAAAATTATTTTTTATTTGTTTTTTTGCAAAATAAAGTCTTGAACCAGTCTTACTATCTTCTGGCATATAAGAATATTTAATTTTTATATTAAATTTTTCCCCACTTTTAAAATAACTTTTAATAATTTCGCTTTTATAACCTACTAACAATAATATTTCTTTTATACCGTTTTTTTTTAATTGAATTATTAGATGCTCTAAAAATGGTTTTCCTTTTACATCAACCATCGGCTTAGGTACAGCTTTTGTAACTTTACCTAATCTGGTTCCAAGTCCACCACATAAAATCACAGCTTGTGTTATTAATTTCATTTAATGATCTTATTTATACAAGTTTTTCAATATTAAAACTAAAGTTTTCTAAAAACTTTTAAAACTTAAATCTTTTTTAGATATTATTTTGGGTTTATGTGGCCATTTTATATTTAATCTAGGGTCATCATATCTTAAGCCAAAACCTTTTTCTTTTTTAAAAAAATCTGACATATAATAAAAAACTAGTGTATCATCTCTTAAGGTGAGATAAGCCGTTGCACAATTTTTTGAAATTAGTAAAGATTTATTTAGATCACTCGATAGGATTATCTTGATATGTTTAAGATAATTTTTAGACTTTTTATTTATATCAATTAATACAATCAGTAATTTTCCTTTAATGCAGGTAATTAATTTGCTTTCTGAAAAAGGTTTTTTTTGAAAATGAAAACCTCTTAGAGTGTGTTTTTTTTTATTATATGAAAAATTAGTTTGTTTTATTTTAAATTTAACACCTGTTTTCAAAAAGACACTTTCACAAAAGCCTCTCATAAAAAATCCTCTTTCATCTTTTATTTTTTTATTTTTTACAACGAACGTACCTTCAAATTTTGTTTTTATTAATTTCATTTTAATTTAAAAAATTTTATTTTTGGAAGTGGTTGTAAAATTTTTCCCTTAAATCCTTTTAATTTTAAAAAATTTACAACCTCTTTTTTAAAATTCCAAGCTAAAAGAAAAATAATACTATACGATTGTATTTTATTTTTCGTAGGAAATTCTATTTTTATATTTGTACCTGGGGTATATAGGTTACTTTTAAGAGTATTAATATCAAAAATCTTATCTAGAGAATTATTTTCTAATTTTAAATAATTTAGTAAAGTTGAGCTTCTCGCTGAGGCACCATAACCACAAATTTTGTTATCAATTATATTATTGTTGAATATCTCTAGTAATTTTGTTCTATGTTTTTTGCATCTGTCTTCAAGTGATTTCCAAATTTGAACTGAGTCAATTTTATTTTTTTTCTCAACTTTAATTTTTTTTTGTAAGTTTTTTGAAATTGGGACTTTCTTTTTTTTAAACAATATTACATATGATCCACCACTTATAGGACTTTTAAAAAAATCAAAAGCATACATTCCATACCTTTTTAAAATTTTTGTTAAAGATGTAATTGTAAAATAAAATATATGTTCATGATATATATAATCATAATGATTATTTTCTAAAATATTTGAAGCATCATGAAATTCTATTACACCTATTCCATTATCCGAAATTATATAATTTAAACTTTTCATGACCTCTTGAATATTTTCAATATGTGGTATTACGTTTCGACAGATTACTAAATCAGGTTTCTTTTTATATTTTTCACAAATTTTCTTTGATGTTGATAAATTAAAGAATTCATTAACAGTTTTTATGCCTTTTTTTTCTGCAATTTTTGCTAAATTTTTTGCTGGATCTACACCTAGAACGGTATTCTTTTTTTTTAAATATTCTAAAAAAAAACCATCATTACTTGCAATTTCAACTATAAACTTCTTTTCTAATTTCAAATATTTTTTTAATTTATCAAAAAAATGTTTTCTATAATCATTTACTTTTTTGGATGTACCTGTGACCCATAAATAATTTTTAAATAATATTTGTGGCTCTACCGTACAAGACAATTGTAATAACTTACAATCTTTACAAATAATTAATTCTAATGGTATATATTTTGTGTCTTTTGCATTTATCTTTTTTAACAATCCATTTGCTAATGGTTGTTTGCCTAAATCCAAAACATTTGTAATTAAATTGCTGTTACAAGATCTGCATTTTTTAATTTTTTTAAACATTTTTATATCTTAAAGCTTTATTTATTTTTTTTTCTTTCATCAGAATTTTTAACATTTTAATTCTATTGGTTTTTTCACCGTTTAATATTTGATATGTAAACTTTTCTTTTTCAAAAAAAGATTTAATTTTTCTTATATCTAAAACTATGTTTTTTTTTTTGAAATTAACTATGTCAGAGAATGTTTTACTTATAGAGCTGAAGTTAACTTTATAAGAACGTTCATCATGGCTGGGGTGATTTAAAATTATTATTGGTGATGTTTTGAAAACTTTTTTTACCATTTGTGCTATTTGTAAAATTGTAAAATTTTTTTTTGGATAACCGACATTAAAAATTTTTTTATTAATTAGTTGTTTTTTTTTGAATAGACAAGAAATTATAATTTTGCACATATCATCAATAAATAAAACTGGTCTATATGGTTTACCATTTGTATTAATAATTATTTTATTTTGAGTAAATGCTGAACTACATAAATTATTTAATACTATATCATTTCTAAAATTTTTAGATGGTCCATGAACTGTGGATGGTCTTAAGATTGTTACCAAAAAGTTATTATTTGCCATTTCTAATAATTTTTTTTCAGCTTTTAACTTGGTCTTAGCGTAGTCTGTTATTGGTTTTATATTTTTATCATTTTCCTTGATTGTTTTATTTTTATATTTAGATATTCCATAAACACTCTGAGTCGAAATAAAAATAAACCTATTTACATTTTGTTTTTTTGCATAATTTGCCAGTTTAATAGTAGCCTTATAATTTATTTCTTCAGTAAGTTTTGGATTTAATGATCCCAAAGGATCGTTTGAAAGACTTGCCAGGTGAATTACGCTATCAACACCTTCTAAATCTTTTTTTTTTATGTCTCTAATATCTTTTCTTAAAAAATAATCTTCTATTTTTTTTATATTTTTTTTTCTATATAAATCTGAGTCTAATCCATATATTTTTATTTTTGGCTTTAATCTATGAGTTAATTCACATAATTTTGAACCTATATATCCTCTCGACCCTGTAATTAAAACTTTCATAATCTTTTTAAACTTGTATTTTTCGTTATTAACAATTATTTATTAAGTTTATGCAATTTCCAAACAAAAAATACAATTCTTGTAGAGATTTTTATATCGATTACAATAATAAATTAAGTCATACATTTAATGATAATCATTTTAATGAATTGGGTAAAATTACTAAATTTTTAGAAAGTAAAATTAAATCTAAAAACCAAATTTTTGTATGTGGTAATGGTGGATCTGCTTCAATAGCTAATCATTTTCTTTGTGATTTTAACAAAGGAATAAAATTATCTTCTAAATATAAACTTATTCCAAAAGTTATATCTTTGGCTAATTCGGTTGAACTTATTACTGCAATCGCAAATGATATTTCTTTTAATCAGATTTTTAAAAATCAATTAGAAAATTTAGGTAATAAAAATGATACACTTTTAATATTCAGTTCTTCTGGTAAGTCTCCAAATATATTAGAGGTTGTTAAATTGGCAAAAAAAAAAAATATCTCAGTAATCTCATTTGTCGGCTTCAGTGATAATGCCTATTTGAAAAAAAAATCAAAATTCTATATTAACTTAAAAACAAAAAATTATGGTTTAACTGAGGATTTATTTCAATCTATAATGCACATGATCTCCCAATATTTAAAATTGAAGTATTTAATAAATAAAAAAGAGGTGATTTAGTCTTGTTATTCCTTTCAATAAAAAAAAAAAGGATTAGTCTCTACAACAAATTAATATGGATTTAGTAAAAAAAAATAATTTAAAAATTAAAGAAATTACCCAACTAAATATGGAAGTATTTGGTGGTTGTAATTTAGCGTGCCCCATGTGTCCACAGGGAATAGAGGATGGAAGGGAGAAAGATTTTAAAAAAAGTTTAAATGAAGGTTTATTTAAAAAAATTATTGATGAAGCAATACCTTTGGGACTAAAATATGTAAATCTTTCAGGTAGTGGCGAACCTTTATTAAATAGAAAGTTAGAAGAATTTGTAAAATATCTATCATCAAAAAATATTATAAGTATGATTTATACAAATGGTCAATTACTCGATAAAAAAAGATTTATATCCTTGTGTGAGTCTGGAATTTCAATAATCAAAGTATCTTGTATGGGGTGGGATAAAGAATCCTATAAAAAATGGATGTCAAAAGACAGTTTTGATACCGTAAGGTTAAATTTAAAAGAATGTTTAGGTGTTTTAGAAACAAAGGATTACAAAACAATTTTACAAACCAATCATTTAATTCAAGATTACAAAGATAAAGATTTTCAATTTAAAGAATATAAAAAAAATTGGATTGACTACTTGGACATTAAAGCTGAAATATGGATGGCTCATAATTGGTCTGGCATTTATGATAAAGATGAAATTTCAAGAAAAAATAAAGAAATTAAGAAAATAGAAAAAAGATCATGTGGCAGACCTTTAAATGGTGTAATTGAAATAAGAGCTGGTGGTATTGGAAAATCTAAGGGTGCTGTCGTACCTTGCCCAAACGTTCTTGGACACGATTCAATTGCAGTGTTGGGACACTTAGACGAAAGCTCTCTTCTTGATGTTGTAAATGGAAAAAAATATACCGAACTTAGAAAAAGACATTTAGAAAAAAAGTTTGATGAAATTGATTATTGCAAAAACTGCGATCATTTAATTGAATACCCCGACTCTCTAGTGTGGACTAACATTGAAGGAAGAGAATATGGAACAAGCAGAATATCATTATTAAATTATTTAGATTAATGCCCCCACAAGTAACTAGACCATGATTAGCAATAAAAACCTTGTTGCCTATGTGAATGGCACATATGTCAAACTAGAAGAAGCTAAAATATCTATTCTTGATTTGGGATTTACTAATAGTGAAATGATATATGACACTTTTAGAACATTTAATAAAAAAATATTTTTTTTAAAGAATCATTTAGATCGATTAATCTTATCATCAGAATTTACTGGAATAAATTTAAATCTATCAATTAAGACAATTAAAAAAATTATAAACAATTTATTAAAAAAAAATTTAAAATTTTTAAAAGAAAAAGAGGATTTGTGGTGCTTTATGCGATTTACAAGAAGTAACTCAGTTATAATTGAAATGAGAAAAATAAATTTTTCTAATTATGCTCCATTCTATAAAAATGGGTTAAGATTACACGTTCCAAAATTAAGAAGAATTCCTGCAAGATTTTTGAATCCTCAATATAAAAATTCTTCTAGTTACTTTACTCTCTCTTTAGCAAGAGAAGAGGTTTGGAAGTTTGATAGAACGGCTAATGCCATACTTCTTGATGAAAATAATAACATAAATGAAGGTTATGGGTTTAATATTTTTTTTATAAAAGAAAATAAAGTTTTTACTCCAAAATCAGAGCATGTACTCGCAGGTGTAACTAGAGAAAAAGTCATGGAGATTTCAAGAAAGTTAAATTTTAAAGTAATAGAAAAAAATATAAAAATAAATGAAATAAAAAAATTTGACGAATCTTTTGTAACGGCCACAGGATGGGGAATATGTGGAGTAAAATCAATTAATAAAAAAATATTTAAGAAACAAGAAAAAACAAAAAAAATTCAAATAAATTATAGCAAAATTGTTAAAACTAATATTGTTGAACAATATCTAAATTTCTTAAATGACTAGTGATGAAAATAAACTTAAACCAATTGTAGTATATTTAGCTTGTAAACCTCTTGGAATTGGTAAGTTCCAAAATTTTATAAAAAATTACAAATATTTTGATAGTGGTCAAGATCATGATCTTCTCATATGCTTTAAGCAATTTGATAATTATGATGAAGTAAATTTATGGAAAAAAGAAATATCATTAAAATTTATAGATTATCATGATAAATTTATTGAAAATGATTATGATATTGGAAGCTATTTAAGAATAGCAAAGAGTTATCCAAAGAGAAATATTCTTTTTATAGGCACCCACACTATACCAAATAAAAAAAATTGGCTTAAAATTTTCGTAAATCATTACTCAAGCAAAAGATTACTCGGTGCAACTGGTTCGTGGGCTAGTTTAGCAAGCCAATTATTAAATTTTGAATATAGTCAGCATACAATATTCCAGCAAATAAGATGGGGATTAATTCATTTTTTTAAAGTTAAACTTTTTCCAAATCCACATATCAGAACAACGGGGTTTTTTATTAATACAGATGACTTGATATCAATTAAAGTAAATACATCTAAGCTTGTTAAAAAAATTGAAACAAATTATTTTGAAGCTGGAAGAAATAGCCTATCAAACCAATTAGTAAAAAAAGGATATGAATTAATTATAGTAAATTCTGATAATGAAGCTTTTAAAATGAATGAATGGAATAAGAGTAAAACTTTTTTTTTAAACAACCAAGAAAAGCTTATTTTTACAGATAATAAAACAAATGAATATTCAAAAGCATCTGATGACACTAAAAAAACAATGACCAAATCTCATTGGGGAAGAAATTAATCTATTTCGGCTCTGTAAGATGATTTCATATTAAGAACTGAAATAATAAAACCTAAACACATTAACTTGTATATAATAAAATTTTTTTTATTGCCTATAACTAAAAAAAATAAAGCTTTTAAAAAATTTTTTATTGCATAAGGAAAGCATTTAAAAAATGCATATGTAAAACTCCAATGTTTTTTATAATAATAAAACATAGACCAACTATGATGCCATGAAGTTTCACATTTCATTTCAAAGTCAAATTTAGGATCTGCAGACTTCCCTTCCAAATGTTGTGATTTTGCATCAAAATTAATAATTATCTTTTTCTGAACTTTATAAATTCTTCTCTGAAAATCTACTTCTTCGAACTCTGAAAAAATATTTTTATCAAACATTCCTATTTTATTAATTAAATTTTTTTTTACTAAAAAAACATTTCCATTAACCCAATCAACTAAAAGGTTATTTTTGTTATCTTTTACAGGATGGTTATTTTTTTCAAAATATCCATATTGTTTAGACTCTTTTGTATTATTTTTGATATAAGTAATTGGGACGACCATCCCAACTTCGTTGTATTCATCAGCAGTTTCAATAAGTTTTTCAAAACATCCTTTTTCTGGGAAACTGTCTGGGTTCATTGAAATAATATATTCTGTTTGCACTTTTTCAATACCTTCATTTAAAGCGGGGCCAAAACCAGCGTCATAGCCAGTATTATAGCATTTTAAGTTTTTATATTTTTTTTCTAAATTGTTTGTAAAGTTAGTATCATTAGAGTTTTCAATTAAAATTATATTAAACTTACTATCTAAATTATCTAAGCATCTTTCAATTATATGTTGGCTTTTAAAAGTAACAATTATAATGGTAATTTTATTCTCTAAGCTCATATTTTTAACAATAAATTTAAATTAAATAATTTTAGTGCAAATGCATTTCCTACAAAACCTACACAGCTTGTGATTAATATATTCATATATTTTTAGAATTATAGATGTTATGTACAATCTTATGTGTGGTTTTATAGGTTTTATTACAGATATCAAGAATAAAGAAAATTCTTTAATTAATAACAAATTTGATTTTTATTTTAATGAATTAAAAAAAAGAGGTCCAGATTTTTCACAAATTAAAAAAATAATTTATAAATCTAAAATTATTCAATTAGGATTTGTTAGATTGGCTATTCAAGATTTAAATGAAAAATCAAATAAAATTTTTTACGATAACGATCGAATTATTTTATTTAATGGTGAAATATATAATGTTAATGCACTAAAGCAGAAGTATTTTAACGATCACAATTTCGATACAAACTCAGATACTGAATTACTTTTTGAATTATATAAAAAAAAAGGTAAAAAAATACTTAAAGAATTAAGAGGTATATTTTCTATTGTATTTATAAATTTAAAAGATGAAACAATACAGCTTATAAGGGACTTTACTGGAACAAAACCTCTTTATTATACAAAAAATACAGACGGTCTGTATTTTTCCTCTGAAGCATGGTTTCTATATAGCCTGTCTAATAAAAAAATTAACAATGAATGTTTAAATTTTTTTATAAATTTTGGGTTTACTAAGGAAAATGAAACATTAATTGAAAGTGTAAAAAAAGTACCACCAAGAAAAATTTGTGAATTTAAATTAGTTGGATCAGAATTTAAAACTGAAGAGTATTACAATCTAGATAAAAATAAAAATGACATGGTACCTACAAAAGAAGAGGTTAATTCATTAATAGTAGACACAATAGAGAAGAATTTGATAACTGACACTAAAATTGGTACTTTTTTATCAGGAGGTGTAGACTCAACTACAATTTCACTAATAGCAAAAAAAAGAAATAATAATGTTGAAGCTTTTACGACATGTTACCTTCCGAAACTAAAATATAAAAAATTTAATATAGATTTTCAATATGCAAAAAAAATTTCAAATGATTATAACATTAAATTAAATGTACATTATGTAGAAAATGAAAAAAATTTATATGAAGATTTCAAAAAAGTAACCGATTATATGGATGAACCAGTTTCTAATCTTAATTTTTTGAATACTTATTGGCAGACAAAACTTGCTAAAGAAAAAAATATAAAAGTAGTTTTAACTGGAGATGGAGCAGATGAAATTTTTTGTGGATATGATAGATATAGATCTGCATATATTTCATCGAAATTAAAGCCATTCAGTTTTCTATCCAAAAAAATATCAACATATAACCATCTTAAAAAAAATCAAATACCCAATCATTTTTATTCGATTTTTAAGAACTACAATTATTCAATTTTATTTAAATCTGAACTCAATAGAGAAAATTTATTCAAAATTAATTACTTCGACAAACTAAATACAGATAGTTTAATTGATAATATTAATTATTTTGACATGAAATATTGGCTCTCTAATGAAAGTAACTATAAGCTAGATAAATGTAGCATGATTAATTCAATAGAAGCAAGGGTTCCATTTCAAGATATTGATTTAATAAATAAGTTTTTCTTTATAAAAAATAATCAAAAGTTCAGTTTATTTAATCGAAAATATATATTAAAAAATATTGGAATTCTTCCCAAATATATAACCAGGAGACCTAAGACTGGATGGTTTTCTCCTGAAAAAATATTTTTAGATAATAATCTTAATTCAATTATTAATGATTTTTTTGATGAAACAAATATTAAAAATCAACAAATATTTAATTACAGCATTCTAATAAACTTCTTTAAAAGTTATGAGCAAAAAACCTTTAGAATAAAAAGAGAAATGATAACCATAATTTTATTTCAGATATGGTATAATAAAGTTTTAAATTTAGTTTAGTTTTAAGGTTTTTTAAAAAAAAATTTTTTAAATTTATTTTTAATTCTGAAAAATAATTTTGGTGTGCTAAAACCTTCATCAGTTAAAAAATCATCAACTTGCTTATCTCTAATAATAAACTTTGGATGTTGAAGAGGAAATTTCATATTTTCGATTAATAAATTATTCCATTTTTTAGGATTTGAATGTAGGGCCGCACCATCATCACCAATATTTGAAATAAGATTTTTATTTGGAAAAATATTTAATCTATTATTTATAAAATTTATAAACGTCCATGGTCTATCCCAATCATTATCAATTCCTTTGTATCTTCTGTCAAAAGCTTTTTTCCAGAATATAATGGATTTCTTATTTTGTAAGACATCATTTAACCAAGACTCTCTCTTAATTCTGGGCCACATTGCAATGTCTCGATCATAATAATCATTCCATCTATTTTTCCAAGTAGCCCATCCCCATGAACTAGTTAAATTTGAAAAATAATAACTGTCTAAATTTCTTCTTTTAAATTTTTTAAAATTTAAGAAATTATTACCAGATATTTGAGAAATTCTATTATCATTTTTGTATTTTTCTAAAAGTAAATTACAAAATTTAAAAAAACTATTGGATGGAATACAATCATCTTCCAAGATTATTGCTCTATCATGATAAGTAAAAACTTTTTCAAGAGCATATGGAAGGTTATTTCTTTGAGACAAATTTTTTTTGGGAAATAAAATTTTGATTTTATTTTTTTTTTTGAATTTTAAAATAATATTTCTAGTTTCAGAATGTAAACTTTTATCAGTGGAGTTTTTTAGTCCATCGTTAAAAACAAAAATTTTATTTTGTTTGAATTTAAATAATAAATTTAATAATAATTCAGTATTTTTTGGCCTTATATAGGTCATTAGTAATATTGGTGATTTACTCATTAAAATTTAATTGAAATTAAAAATTTATAAAAAAATATTATAAATTTAAAATAAAAAAATACAAATTCTTTAATTCTTTCTCTTTTGGTTGTGCCAAAAATATTTGAAAAAATCTCAATATTTTTTGTTGTTTTATTTATGATATTATTTCTTTCAAGGTTTTTTTTTAAAAACATTATTCCAACCATCTCACGATAATTAGTTGAGTGATTTTTTGTACCTCGATGCCACAATCTATGTTCTCTAAAGAGTATTTCACCATAATTTAATTTAATTTTTTTTTTTTTCATAAAAAACTTCTGTATATGGAATTTCCAATATGGGTAATTTTTTTGATGAGATTTTTCATATATTTCCATTGGTCCATTCAATCTATTTATATTTGTAGTAGCTATATTCAGAATCAACATTCTTCGGATCCATGGTCCATCTATGTGAAATAATTGATTTTTACTTTTGGGAAGGTTTAAATTGCCACCAAATTGAATTTTATATTTATTAATGTCATCCCCAGTAAGATAATTAAAAAAAAACTTGAATTTTTTTTGATTTAATAACTTTAATATTTTTTCACCATAACGACCTAGGTTTAAATTTAAATTTCCTGACTTAAATCCGCCGAGACTCTCAAGGTTAGTTTCTCTCATGATAGTAGTAATTTCATTTTTAAGATCATTAGATAATTTCAAAAAATATTTATTTTTATCAAAAATTTTTTTAACTATATATCCATTTTTATCAAATTTTAGTTTGTCTCTTTTGGAAAAATTAATCATTTAAAAATTTTAGCACCTGTTTCACTCTTTTACTCCAAGTGTATTTTTTTGCAGTTTCAAATGCATTAAATCTAAGCTTTTTAAAATCATTTAAATTGT
>Ga0307488_10002585_pt1 | contig 15263 bp, 16 predicted proteins | sample SB02metaG_FD_202248 | JGI IMG/M metagenome (GOLD analysis project Ga0307488, IMG submission 202248) | Sea-ice brine microbial communities from Beaufort Sea near Barrow, Alaska, United States - SB 0.2 | ecosystem: Environmental > Aquatic > Marine > Coastal | place: USA: Alaska | collected... | reverse complement strand
ACTCCGTTTTAACATGACTAACACATAAATCAATACCACCACCGATACCTCTTTGATTTTCTCTATCCCCATCGTTTTCTATATGATAATCAATACCAAGTTTATCAGCATTTTGTGCTAACCACTCGTTTGTACCATCTGTACAATTCTCAGCAAAGATAAAGATAGGCATATCATTGTGATAACAATTCTGTCTAATTGATGTAACAGTTAGTTTCAAAAATGGTAAGTTATTATAGGTTGGAATTACCGATGTTATTTTATGCATTCTCTACTCCACTCATTTTAGCGAAAAAGTTATACCAATACATACAGACATTTTCGTATGAATACATCTCCACTACTTTCTGTCTAGCATTGTTGATAATATACTCATAATCTTTAAAATTAGCAAGCACTTTTTCGATAGTTTCATTTAAATCAGACCAATCTGGTTTTACTGACACATAAGTTTCCATAGGTTTAAAGAAGTCTGGTTCTGTTATAACTTTACTCATATCAGGTTTAATTAACAAACACCCCCATTGTATCAACTCCAAGTCCCTATAACACAACTCCCCCATACCAAACGGAGATAATCCAACCTTAGACCTCTTCATCACTTCAACAAATTGTTGTGGTGTAGATTGCCCTTTGACTATATTATATTTATTCTCAATCTTTTCTAACTCTTCCCAAGCCCCATTTCTATGTTTGGTATAAAGAACATCACTTCTAACTTCATGATCCATATTACCATTATCTAATATGCCTTGATATACCGCACACACATCAATATCTCTAATTGAATTACCATTTTGCATCTGTTGTAGGTGTGGCCAGTTATGTGCTACATTGTAACCTGTTAATTTTATTTTACGATAAACATCATCAGGTATGTCATAACCCATATCCAAAGTAGGACCATTTTTAAAAAACCATTTATTTAATGTGGCCTTTTTCTTATAGTCGTTTTGTGATAATAGTTGTTTCTTAAACAAATACTTAGCAGATGATTCTATAAATACCTCATAAGCACCTAAAATTGAAGTAGAATCAGCGCCGTGAAATAAAAAATAATCACCTGTTTTTTTAGATAGCTGTTCCAATCCCCAATCTACACTATCTTTTAATGGTAAGGATAAATCCAAAAACTGATTAGCTTCGATAAACTCATAATCATAATCATCCGAATCGGTTATGTCTATACTATAATCTCTTAGCAAATCTTTAGTGTGAATTAATCCACTAAAACATTTCATATTAGTTACGGTGGATAATTTAATTTTTATCACGATAATAAATCTATATCATTATTTACCATTCTCTTAACCATTTCCTCAAATGTTGTTCTTATCCGCCAACCCAATACATCTTGAGCTTTCGTAGAATCACCCCTTAACACATCAACTTCAGCAGGTCGCATAAACCTAGGATCTTGTTTGACATATTTTTCCCAATCTGTAATATCAACACAATTAAAAGCAGCATCTAAGAATTGTCTTATTGTATGGTCTTTACCAGTAGCAATAACATAATCATCAGCCTCATCTTGTTGTAACATCAACCACATTGATTCGACATAATCAGGTGCATATCCCCAATCTCTTTTTGAATCTAAGTTGCCTAACGTTATGTGGTCTGATAAACCAAGTTTTATTCTAGCAACACCATCTGTAATTTTGCGAGTTACAAATTCTATACCCCTACGTTCCGATTCATGATTGAACAGAATACCATTACAATTAAACATATCATGGGATTCCCTATAGTTCTTTGTAATCCAATGACCATAAAGTTTAGCAACACCATAAGGTGAACGTGGATAAAATGGTGTAGTTTCTTTTGCTGGATTCTCTACCATACGACCAAACATTTCAGATGTCGATGCTTGATAATATTTCATACTCTTTCCACACTCTCGGATTGCTTCTAAAACTCTTAACGCGCCAAGGCCTGATACATCACTTGTTTGTTCAGGTGTATTCCAACTTTCACCCACAAATGACTGAGCAGCAAGATTGTAAACTTCATCTGGATTAGATTCAATCAGACATCTCAGTATAGAATTTTGATCTGTTAAGTCACCATTAAGAAAAGTTATTTTTCCCTCTAAGTGTTTAGTGTTGGTTCTATTGGGGCTTGATGTTCTTCTTTCCATGCCATAAACAACATACCCCTTTTCTAATAAAAATTCAGCAAGATGACTCCCATCCATGCCGTTAACACCTGTAATTAATGCTCTCATATTATGTCTCCAATATTGTTTTTAAATCATCATACTCTTTAAACTTACCTTGGCCGGTTATTAGTTTCTGTATATTTTCTTTTGAAAAATCTAATAATTTTTGAAAATTTGTATTTTTTTTATTAATAAAAGAATGTGGATTGTCTTCATTATCAACATACATTCTTTTCTGTGGATGTCTTCTAGCATGAACATGTAGGATATTTTGACATACAAACTGTATAAAATTCTGACCTAGCAGTTTCTGACACATTATCGATAATCCCTCATCATCATTATATAATAAACAAGATGGTACGTTCACCCCAAACTTAATTAAATCCGATGGTAATACTAAACAAGCTCCACTTATTTTTGGGTATGAAATGCTTCCAAAATCAAACTCTTCAGCTTTGTCATTTATCTTATTCATATCTTCTATTGACATTTGAGACTTTGCTTGTTTTGGATTTAAATGACCATTCTCGTCATCTACAAAAACATGGTCTTGATAGTCAACATGAACTAAAGGATCCCAACTCGCATCCCACATCTTTCTATCGGAAAAACTTAATAGGTATTTATGAATATCTTGCTCATCTGTATATTTAGATAAAGTTTCTATAACTTGAAATGCCTCTCTTGGAAAAAAACTATCGGTTTCACCCCACATCACATAATCTACTTTTTTACAATAATTATAGTTCAAATCCCTTCTATAATCAGCATGAAAGTAAAACTCATCCTTAGTAATTATTTTACTTTTAAATCCAACCCAACTACCTATTGATATTTGTAATCTACTGGTATGTTGATTAAATTTTTGTAATAATTCTTCTGGTTGTATTTTTTCCGTATCTATACCTTCAAGTCTTTCGGACATATTGAAACATATATCAATAGTCACATTTTGTTTACTAGTCAGTTCTACTGTATCCAATAAATTTATTATACCGTCAACAAAATCAGAATACATCTCTATCTCAAACCACATTATGTGAGTTCCGATTACATATTTTTTATTTAATTTTGTCATTATAGCTCCTTTGGCTCGATGTATATTACGCCTGGTGCTGTTTTATGTCTTTCGGGAATATAATTACCATGTCTCGTTTCCCATTCATCATATATGTCCAAATAAATAAACGGATTATGAAATTTAAATTCGGCACTATACTCATACACATACCCATTCAAACCATATACTTTATCAAGGTTACTTTTTACCTGATTTAAAGTTAGTGGTTTATCATATGTAAAAGATTTATTATTTGGAACTTCAAAATCATGAGCTACTATAACAGGCTTAATATTTTTTTTAGCAATTTCATCTAACTCATCTAATATTCTACTTGTTTCACCTGTATGGGCATCTAAAAAAAATATAATATTTTGTTCACCGTCTTTAACTAAGTCTTTTATCGCCTTAGCGCTATCGTCAATATGATAGTATACATTTGAAATATCCGAAAGTCTATCTGATGCCCTCTCGAATCGCCTTACATCTACAGTTACAACTTTATCTACATAATGACTTAATATTTTTGAGCTTATACCACCGTGAGTACCTGTTTCAAATATAGTCTTTATATCATGCTTTTCAATTAATTCTTTAAACTTATGAAAGACATTTATGTCTGTAAATGTGGAATATGGGTGGCTCATTTGTTATAACCTCTTTATTTTATCTGTTGCCATTAAATAGTCAAAGTAAACTTTTTCATTTTTCATAGGATGGTTGGCTCTACCAGTCTGAGCTTTCTTTGAAACTTTTTCATAATAATGATATGATGTAGATTCATTGTAGAAATCAAAACCATAAATGTAAACCTCACAACCCAAGTCCATCATTGTATGCACGGCAGAAAAACCAACGGTGCAATAATGACCAGTATTTAGTTGTCTGTCTAAATAAGTATTATAATCCAAGTCCAAAATACTAAATTTATTTTTTCCATCTTGGTTTAAAATAAAACCAGGTATCATAGAACCTATATTACCAACTGACCTAATAATTAAATGTGAGTTTGAATTGGGTATATAATCAACATCGTATGATGAAAAGTCTACATTACTTAGGGTATTTCCAAAAGCCTTATGAGATAAAAATCTAACATCAGTTCTACTTCCAACGTGTTTTTCAAAACCCTCATATTGTGCTAAATTAGTTCTAACAATTAAGTCAAACTCATCTATCTCATCGCCTAATTTATTATCTAATACCGAGCCACCACTAGCCACAACAACACATTTTTTACCTTTATAGACACCATCATTATCAATATATTTTATGTCAAGTAAATCCTTTAACTGATTAACAGATGAATTGAACTGATTAAATTTAAATGGCTCATCCTTATGACATTTATCAATTATAAAATTACCATAATCCCTATCCGCTAATATTTTATTATAACTCATAAAGTTGGTGCTTTTGATTTCAAATCTATATCTAAAGGTCCATCATCTATATTGATGTTAAAAAAAATAGGCTGTAGAGCCGTATCATCATAGAAACTATCACACGTTTCACTAAATTGTTCACGAACCTTTAAATTTCTAATACCCCAACGAAATCCCCATTTTTGCCAAAATCTCATTTGAGATGAATTAAAATCATGCCTTTCTTCAATTAATTTTTGAGCATTTATTTTAATACCATTCTTTAAATTATGGTCATGGCATACAAGTAGATGTGGTACGGAAATGTTAACTATACCTTTGGATAAAAACTGATATGCTAAGTCATCACCCCAAAGTTCAAAGATAATTTTAGAATCAGGCTCTACATGTTCTCTAAATAATTTACGATTTATAATAAATTGAGCCCAATAAGGTGACTCTACAGCAAAATACTTAGACTTATAGTATTCATCGGGTAAGTTTTTATACCAACCATCATAAGGATTTGAAAGTATATCACAAGACAACATACCTCTTCCAGTTTTTGTCTTACCGTAATATTCTTTATTTTTTACCCCCATAATAGCATTGTTATAATTACTAAAACTATTGCCACCTATAATACCAACCTTATCCTCATCTATATCATCAATTATTTTTTGTAAATCTTCCCAAAATGTTTCGGTCATTGGAAAAACATCATGTTGAAAACAAAGCATCCAATCCGATTCGATATTATTTTTAGTCATATACTCATCAGCAATTCTCAAGCCATCTTCCATTGATACGGCTATTTCTTCTGCCATTCTAATACCTAATTTTGAACATATACCTTCACCTATTTCGAGATTCTCTTTGGTTGAACCCATATCAACATTAATAACATTTATATCATTATAATCAGCCTTACTATATTTATATAAACAACCATCAAACATAGGGTAATAATCTTTTGTGATATAAACTGCTGTAAATCTATATTTTTTCATACCATAACCTCATTGAGTATGTCAATTATTCTATTAGAAGCTTTACCATCCCATAAATTTATTGAAGATTTTTTACCATAATCTATAGTTTGAACATGATATGATATATTCCCATAATCAGTACCGATTAACTTGTTAGTACCATCAGTACAGGTAACCGGCCTCTCAGTATTATCTCTAACGGTTAAACAAGGAACATTAAAATAAGATGATTCCTCTTGTATACCACCGGAATCGGTTATTATAAACTTAGCATATTTCTGTAAAGACATGAACTCTAAGTAACCAAGTGGATCTAAAAATTTTATCTCTGATTTATAACAATCATATAAATCAAAGTTAATTAAAGATTGTCGTGTTCTTGGGTGTATAGGAAAAACAAGTTCTATGTCCTGTGAAACCACCACCAAAGCATCCATCATCTCTTTTAAATTTGATTTATCATCAACCGTAAATGGTCTGTGTAAGGTGACTAAGGCGTATTCACCATCGGTTTGGTTTTCAAATTTATCTTCAAATTCAACCAAAGAATCAATCATAGTGTTGCCAACAAAGAAAATCTTTTCATGATTAACACCCTCATTTTTTAAATTTGAGATAGCATCTTCACAAGTTACAAATAAATAATCCGATAAGGTATCAGTTACTAATCTATTTATTTCTTCAGGCATTGTTCTATCACCACTCCGTAAGCCAGATTCAATATGTGATATTTTAATACCCATCTTAGAAGCAACTAAGGTAGCAGCTACACAACTATTGACATCACCATAGACAACAACCATATCAGGATTATACTCTTTAAAAACCTTTTCACACCCCCTCATTATTTCAGCAGTTTGAATGGCATGGCTACCACCACCCAAACCTAAGTTTATATTTGGTTTTGGTATGTTTAAGTCATCAAAGAATTTCTCTGACATGTTTTTATCATAATGTTGACCGGTGTGTAAAACTATATTATTTACACCCAATAACTTATTCATCTTTTTAATTAATGGAGCAGCTTTAATAAAATTTGGCCTAGCACCTAATATGTGTATTACTTTTTTCATCTCTGTAAACCCAAGATACATTTTTTAAATCTTTTAGCAACTTCTATATTACCATCATGAGTAAAATGACAACCATCTATCATTTCTATACCAGACAAATCTACAGTATCAAATTTCATTTCTTTTGATAACCTTTTGATAACCAAATTATACTCATCAATATAACTAGATGATAGGTATAAAGGCGTAAACCCCAAGTCAGGTATATTACCGACTATTACTTTCATGTCAAATACTCGTCCTATACTTATAATTTGTCGTATGTTATCTTCATATATTGATTTTGGCATTTCTATTTGAGTATCATTTGTTCCAATTAATAATATCATTATTTTAGAATTACTTCGTGAACTCACATTACCCCAAGCTCTTTTCTGTAAATCAGAACTCGTTTCTCCGTTAATACCAAAATTATGACAATAATAAAACTCATTTGTTTCTTCCGCCATCATTCTCCCCAACTCTGCTGGGTAACATCTCTTATAAGGATCTCTTGCTCCATATGTAAGTGAATCTCCTATGCAAAGTATCTCATTCCAAATCATAATATCTCCTATAAGTTATAATATTTTTTCATCCAATCGATTGTTTTTTTAACACCTTCGTCCAAACCTACTGAATTTTTGTGATTTAAGTCTAGTATAGCCTTATCAACGTTAACAAGTTTATCTTTGGTGGTTAATATTTCACTTTCTGCATATGTAACTAAATCTTTATTAGCACCACTATGTTTTAATATCAAATCTGTTAAATCTTCTATCGTATGTAAACTATTACTGGCTATATTATAAGTCTCACCCGATATAAAATTTTCACATATATTAGCTATAGTAGTGACAGTATCATAGACATACGTACTAGTTCGGCGATGACCTTTAAATACAGTTATTGGTTTATTATGTAGTAAATTATATGTAAACACACAATTCACACTTCTGAACGGGTGATACCATTCTCCAGCGCCATATGTATTAAAAATCCTAACAACAACGGAATCGGTATTATACATTAGCTGTGAATTCTTAATCTGCATTTCATTGACTCGTTTAGACATGGCATAATCGTTCATTTGGTCAATAGCCACGTTATTCATAACATCTTCGTACATTATGTCTTGATAATCACCATAAACTTCAGAAGATGAACAATGAATTAGTTTAAATCCCATATCCTCTTGTAAACGTATAATATGCTTTAAACCAATAGCGTTTGTTTTCCAAACTTGCTCATAAAAATGTTCACCATTCCATCTACCAAATTCAGCTGCACAACTATAGACAACATCAGGTTTGACATATTCTATAACCTTTTGTATTTGTCTATATTCACCTATATCACACCTAAAATAGTTATCTTCGGGTATTTTACCTAACCCGTGACCATATTTTTTTTCAGCATGTTTTAAATCTACACCAAAAACAGAATGTCCTCTTTTTAGTAAAATCTCTTCTAGTTTACTACCAACAACACCCAATACACCAGTAATTAATATTTTCATAAATCTTTCCTATTTTATATTCTCGTAATATACAACATTAATTAATAAAATACAAGCACTAAAAAATATAATTTGACAACCCACCGTCAAAATTAATCGTAACACCCGTAAGATATTTTAATTTATTTTCTACAATCGACTTTATAAATAAACTCAATTCTTTAGTTGAACCAACCCTACCTAAAGGTAATGTTTTTTCAAATTCATCCAAATCACCTACTAAATTTTTTAACCTATTAGTTCCAATAGGACCAGGCGCTATGTTTATACAACTAATTTGATTTTTAGCGTATCCCTTAGATAGTATTTTAAACACACTCGAAAATGCTATTCTATATGCTACTGATAAACTCATTTTTTCACTTGGTTCTGTGATTTGATGCGATGAGATTAAAAATATATAACCACCCTTATTAATTTTTATATTCTGTAGTATATAAACAAAACTATAGAATAATTGATTATGGTATTTATACCACTCATCCTCTGTTACTTCATAAAAATTTTTTGCTGGAGGTCCGCCTGTATTTAATACTAATATATCAGTTTCTTTCTCTATACTGACAAACTCCTTTACTTGTTTAATATTAGATGTATCTAATACAGATGAGTTTGTGCTCACAACATCACTACATATATCTGACAAGTCTTCTGTTATACTTTTACCTATACCTCTTGAACCAGCTAAAACTATTGCTTTCATTTCTTATCCTTTGTATTTAGTATCAAATACTTATCTTCTATTTCAACATCAAACTTATTAGCTACCCCTAAAGAATGAAATAACTCATTTAAATTGTACACCACATCATCAAGTTTAGATAATCTAATAGAGTGTTTTTCATCAATATGTTCTATTTTCTTATCCATTTTAAGATACATAAAAATATCGGATGGGTTAAACCCAACGGAAGTGTATAGCACATTTGCATTTTCACAATGATTACTAAATGCTATAGGTAGATTATATCTATTCTTTAAAAAGTCTATTGCTAGTAAATTAACATTCTCTATCTCATGTTGTAATTGAGTGTGTATAAATGTTATATTAGCACCAGGATATCTATCAAAAACCATGTCAATTTTAAAAGTAGAACTTGTGCCGGTTGATATAAATATTGGTTTTTCTGTCTCTACAAGTCTATCTATAAAATCAAACGAATTTATGTCCCAACTCAATGTCTTATAAAAATCTACATTTATTTCTTCAAATGTATCTACTAAGCTATGGTTGGCTAAAGCAACACCAAACTTTATCCCAACTTGATTTAAATTATTTTTAATAAGTTTATAATGATCTAATGGCAACTCCAATTCAGCATATTGTTCTTTTAGATAAAAATCTTTTTCTCTTACTTGATAGGTTACTGCATCTATATCTGATATAACCAGTCTTTCCAAGTATTTAAATGAGTATCCAAGTCTCCCCATATGATTTAATCCAACTTCAGCAACAATCATATTATCCTCTTAATCAATTCTAAATCATCGTATGTATCCACACCAAAACTATCTAACAATGGGATTTCAAATAATCCTATTCTACCACTATATCTTAAATTATTTTTTAATAAAGATTCTCTGGTTGTTATGTAAAACATACCGTTTTCAATATAAACATCTTGATCAACATCTTGTCGCCTCGGTCTGTTATGTATATCCCAATCTAATGGTGATACACCATTCCCTTTATTATTTTTCCATTTCGGTAACCAATGATATTTGTGAGCAGTAAACACGGCGTCATAATCATTTGTAATTAGCATATCTACCGCTTCCGTAATGTAAATTGGTTTTATTAACGGTGAAGTTGGTTGTATAAAAACTAATAAATCAAAGTCTTGATTTTCAGCAAAATGAATCAATGCATCATCTGGCATTATAATATCATCAGATAATTCTTTTGGTCTAATTAAAACATTAGCACCAAAGTTTTCCGAAACGGAAGCAATTTCATACGAGTCCGTTGAAACCCAAGTATCTTCTACAACTGATTGTTTTGAGGCTTCTATTGAATAGTAAATTAATGGTTTCCCATTTATATCCACTAAGTTCTTTTTAGGAATACCTTTACTCCCACCACGAGCTGTTATAACTGATACAATCTTCATAACGAGCTTCCAAAATTATCGTTTAAGTCACACATAGCTTTATATGTACCACATCCATGATGTAAGTGACCGCTCCAAATTTCAGTTACCCATGAAAAATCATATGATTTAAATAAAGACATAATCGATTTAAAATCAACATCACCCTCAGCAATTTGTAAACCCTCTCCATTTAATCCAACAGCATCTGATATATGTACGTGGGCTACATAAGGCATTACTTGTTCAGCATATTCTCTTAACGTGATACCCTCTAAGTTACACCACAATTGAGCGTGTGAAATATCAAAGGTCATCTTTAAATCAAATTCCTTACAGAATCTAATCATATCGGCACTAGGACCATATCCATACTGAAACCATTCCCCTCCCAAATACCAAGGTCTTGGTGGTAAATTTTCTGGCAAAATATCTATATCGTCTACCGAGTAATTTAATTTTTTAAAATTTTCTATTGCAATTGAAATCATCTCTTCATGTGTAGATAAAGTATTTACCTTGTATTTACTTTCTTTTAATTTATCCATCGACATGCCACCCAAGTGCACTACCATTTTTGGTTTAGCTAATGGCCAATTGGAAGAAATTTCTATTGTTCTATCTATTGTCCTTTGTAATATATCTAATGATTGTTCTACCACTCTTTGATTTTTAGAGCATATATCTACTATCTCTCTTTCAACTATTTCTGGAGCATGAATAATTAATTCCGAATCTAAATTTTTGTCATTGAAGTCTAAAAGTAAGTCCGACTCTGAGCAGTGAAACTCCATTACGGGTGCTTTTAGTATTTTATATTTTTCATAGTCGTGAAATCTACACTTAACACCCCATTTTTTTTCAAAATCAAATTTTCTCCAATTATTAATTTTAGTTATAGTTTCAAAATCTTCCTTAGATATACATTCATCACTTGATATATCATCCTTCAAAGTCCTACCAATAAAATTAGACAGTTGATGTTCAAAAATCCCTTTGCCTGGTGATTTAAAATATACATCATTCTCTAATAAAATATGACCTGTTTTAAACTCAGTAGTTGAATACGCAGATTTAGCAAAAACTTCTTTATTTAATAATTCAGCTTGATTAACACTCTTGATATTTCCAAGTGATTTTTCTAAATTACGTATGTTCTCCACCATCAGATTCCACTCATTAGGTAGCATAGATGCTTTATGATCGGGACCCCTTTGGTTTCTATCAAGCGTTATATGTTTTTCGATTATCTTAGCACCCAAAGTTACAGCAGCAATTGGAATAAACAATCCACGTTCATGACCCGAATAACCTACTATATCCGACATACTCTTCAGTTTAGATATAAAATTTAAATTTAAATCTTCATATGGAGATGGATACGTTGAGTTAGCTAAAAGTAAAGAATAATTGATACCAAGTTTTTTATAATATTCAGTACACTCTTTTATATCCTTCTCTGCCCACATGCCAGTTGAAATTATAAAGGGTAAGTTTAACTTAGAACATTTTTTTATTAATGAAAAATTAGTCATGTCAGCAGAAGCAATCTTAACACCACTAATCCCCAATTTAGATACGAATTCAACAGAATCCTCGTCCATAGGCGTGATAATTAAATCTAATTTTAGTTTTTTACAAACTCCTTTAATTATAGAATAATCTTTTTTAGATAATTCTATCTCTTTAAGTATCGGTATTAGATACTCAAAACTCCACTCTTGACTATTAGGATCTTGTAATATATCCTTACCATAAATTGCCTCTAAATTTCTCTTTTGAAATTTTACAGCATCTACATCAGCTTCTTTAGCTTTATAGATTAACTCTAAAGCTGTATCTAAAGAACCATTGTGGTTTATACCAATCTCTGCTATTATATAAGTGTAGTCCAACTTACCTGTTATAATTTGTTTTAATTTACCCATAGGATTTACGTTAAAGCCTCACTTGTTTTCTGCATCATATAATTTCTCAAATCATCTGGAATTCCATTGAAATGATAAACCCAACCTATTTTAGTAAAAGTCAACTCTTCATCTAATATCTCAAATCTTCTCATATCTTGCATATTCCATTCGTACCCCAATTGTTTATAATCAACATCTTCTAATTTTACCATAAAATTTAATACCGGTTGATCTGTTCCTACACTATAATTGTTTTGCATACTAACAATCAATTCTTGATTATTATTATAAAATTCTATTACTTTAGAATAAAATTCTTTATGTTTAATATTACAAATTATTATACCAGAATTAAAATAGTCAAATAAGTCTACATCAACATCAGGAAATAAATGTTTTTTGTAATTCTCTATACTCCTACACTCCCAATCGTAACTACCAAACCCATGAACAGCACAAAATTTATTTTCAGTTATATCAAATACATTGGGTGCGTTTGGATGGATTATCGTATCAGCATCAGCTATTAAAACTTGATCATAATCAATATTATTAGCATCTAATAATTCAAATACATAAATCTTATGCCAGTTAGCATTCATAAAATTCTCTTCATATATTCTCTGATCTAATACAAAAAGTAAATGATCGTTTTTATCACACCATCTTTTCCAACTCTTAACCGAGTGATGATATGGAGCATCTCTTCCTTGTTTTTTACTTTCTGGTAAGTTTACTATAAAAACTACATTTTTCATTTCACCACCTTGCAGATTAAACCCTCATAATCATTTAATTTTCGATTAGTTTTCCCACCAAACAAATGTCCTGGTTCATATCCTATCTTCTTAACAACTTTAATTTTATTAGAATTTATAAATTCATCTACTGCCTTCTTTACATGATGGGCATGTACATTCAAACCATAATCATCAAATATAATATAGCATTCATCTAATAACGACATTGATAAACATCTATTTACATCAGATATGACTTGATTATATTGATGACCAGCATCTATCATAAAAACAGATATGTCTTTAAAATCTAATTTCCCATTTGAATATAAATCAAAAGGAACATAAGTAATATTCTCTATACCCACATTTAACATCTTAGCGTTATCAAATGATTGTATATCTTTATTGATAGTATAAACGTGTTTAAAACAATATGATAATATTTTTGTAGTCTGGCCTTTATGTGTCCCAAACTCAATACAAGTTTTATTTTTATAATCTTTAAAAAACTCCCACACATCAGATTTAAATTTATCAGATGTGGTAGTTGGATTTGTATGTTTATCTTCACCAATACCCTCAAGTAAGAATTCAATAGTTGGGTTTTCAACGTAATTATGTTTAACTAAATCCCATATTTGCTTCATCAAATCATTTCTTGTTCTTTTATCAAAGCCACTAAAACCCCATAACAAACCATACTTTATAAAAAATGGTGTTTTATCTTCATTTAGTTGCCAATTATAATTTAATAAATCCTTTCTTGGTAAATGTGATACTCGATAATGTGGTGATAAAAATTTTATATCCATATTATTCATTCTCATCACATAGTTAAACGGAGTTTGATCTGTTCCTCTGCGTAAAGTTGTTTGTTGTTTTACAAAATAATCTACATTATCAACATAAATCTCTTTAAACTTTTCAAAGACATCTCTATGTGATTTATTAAAAATTACCAATCCGGTATTAAAATATTCAAAAATATTTAACTCATAATCATCAAAAAATTTCTTATACCCTTGAATACTCTCATAAACCCATTTAAAATTATCATGTTCGTGAGTAGTAGTAAATTTACCATCGGTCATTTTAAATATATCAGGCATGTCCCACCTTGGTATATAAGAAGCATCGGTCATACAAATTTGGTCATACTCAATTCCCCTTTCATCTAAAAAATTAAATACATCAAACCACCTCTGAACTGTTATTCTATATTTAGTGGTATCTTCTATAGAAGTTTTATCATAAACGACAAGCTCATATCCACGTTTTTCACACCAAAATTTCCAAGCATCAATTGAATAAGACATCCACCCCCATCCACCAAACTTATCTAAGTTTTTATCTTTTGGTTTAACTGCTGGTATAACAACTATATTTTTCATACAGTAGACACTCCGTGTTTTTGTACAACGGATTTAGTACATTCTTGTGCAAAATCTATTGCCTTTTCTATATCTTTTGTTTTTAAATATTCAACAACCAATCCAGCAAGGAAAGTATCTCCAGCACCTGATATATCTTTTACTTCAACATCTTCCGTTGAATACATCTCACCTTTAAATGAGCAGCCCCTATTACCTTTAGTAATAATAGTTTTTTTCAATAACCAGTCATTAGTATCTATAAAATGTTTATTTTCTTGATACTCTAAAGAATTTATTTTTAAATAATCAGCTGAATAAATCCAATTGCTAATTTTCTTTTTTGTATCCACAAATACATTACTATTATTTTCACAGATATATTGAATATCATCTTCTTCTAAAAACCCCTTACAATAATCTGATATGATAATAGCATCAATTTTAACTTGACCACTCATGGGTATTGTACACTTATTATCCTTTATAGATGATAATACACCAGTACTAATCCTATCACAATAATCATGCTCGTCTACCCGCAATACTAATTGATTTGATTTGTGATCTACATATCGAATCTTTCTAATACTATTAGGGTTTGTGATATTATAAACTGTTTCACCTAAAGCTTCTAAATTATTAGCTACGTTCTTTGACATACCAGCATTAGAAACTTCTCGGATTGGATTAAAAACAGGAACTGGTGCTTCAGGAGTTAATCTAGTTATATCTCCATACACAAAAACATCTGTACAACTATCCCCTACAACTAATATCTTCACCAACTAACCTCCCAATCTTCAAATTCAGCTGCTATACAATCTATCTTATAGTCTTTTCTGCCACCATTTGATTCTTGTATTTTATTCTTAGCAGTATTTCTGATACCATTTAGTCCATGTGTTAATTCCAAATTATTTCCATCCTTAATACCTTTACGATAGTTAGACTCATTATGCCAAATATGTAAATTCATTTGTGCCAATACTATAATTG
>Ga0307488_10002584_pt1 | contig 15267 bp, 12 predicted proteins | sample SB02metaG_FD_202248 | JGI IMG/M metagenome (GOLD analysis project Ga0307488, IMG submission 202248) | Sea-ice brine microbial communities from Beaufort Sea near Barrow, Alaska, United States - SB 0.2 | ecosystem: Environmental > Aquatic > Marine > Coastal | place: USA: Alaska | collected... | reverse complement strand
GGAGAAGTAAAAAGCAACACCTATATAGATGCCCCAAATATTGCCCGTGAGGTAATAAACGATATTGGTTATACCAAAGGAGCCTACAAATTTAGTGGTGACTCTTGTGGTGTAATTTCTTTGATCCATGAACAATCTCAAGACATAAATCAAGGGGTAGATCGTGGAAAAAAAGAGGAACAAGGCGCAGGAGACCAAGGAATGATGTTTGGTTATGCTACCAACGAAACCGAAAATTACATGCCCTTGGCATTGGACATTTCTCACAAGATCTTAATTGAATTGGCGAAACTTCGCCGGGAAGAAAAAGAGATCACTTATTTAAGACCCGATTCTAAAAGTCAGGTAACCATTGAATATAGTGATGAGAATGTGCCACAACGCATAGAAGCGATTGTGATCTCTACACAACATGACGAGTTTGATGAAGACGATAAAGCCATGTTGGAGAAGATCAATAAGGACATGAAGGAAATTTTGATTCCGCGTGTAATAAAACTATTCCCGGAATATGTTCAGAAATTGTTCGATAATGAGATCACCTATCATATAAACCCAACAGGAAAGTTTGTAATTGGAGGCCCTCATGGGGATTCTGGCCTTACAGGAAGAAAGATCATTGTAGATACCTATGGTGGAAAAGGAGCCCACGGTGGTGGTGCTTTTTCCGGAAAAGATCCAAGTAAGGTTGATAGATCTGCAGCTTATGCTGTAAGACATATCGCAAAAAATCTTGTTGCCGCAGGTGTGGCAGACGAAATATTGGTTCAGGTTTCTTATGCTATTGGGGTTGTTAAACCAACTTCCATCTCTGTAGATACTTATGGTACTTCTAAGTTGGGTCTTTCTAATGGAGAGATCGCTAAAAAAGTGGCGGAGATCTTCGACATGCGTCCGGCAGCAATAGAAAGCAGGTTGAAGCTTAGAAACCCTATTTATAGAGAAACTGCAGCTTATGGGCATATGGGAAAAGAACCTAAGACTATCACCAAGGTTTTTGAAAGTCCGTATTCCGGGAGGATCGTAAGAGAAGTAGAACTTTTTACCTGGGAGAAATTGGATTATGTAGAGAAAGTAAAAGAAGCTTTTGGATTGTAAGATCCTAGCTTAAATAGTATATTTCAAAAAAAGACCGCTAGCAATAGTGGTCTTTTTTGTTTGTCCGCTTTTGTGCCAGACTTACTTTTAACCAGTTTTATTCAAAGTTGTTGTCATCCCTCTCCCGGGATGATTTTGACTGCCACGAATTCACGAATATTTATTTTCAATGGTCATTTCGTCCCGATGCTTATCGGGAGAAGTCGAGAAATCTTTTTTATTACAAAATATAGGTACATTGAGATTCTTCATTGCGCTTTGCTTCATTCAGAATGACAGTCCATTGTAAGGTTGTCCCGATAGCTATCAGGATTGTCGAAGCCTCTTCCTTTATCCTTTCAAAAACATACGTGACCAAAGCACACTTCGACAAGCTCAGTGTGACATGGGCTCAGTGTGACTAACTCCTCTTAATGTCAGGCTGAGCTTGTCGAAGCCTCTTCCTCTTCCTCTATCCTTTCAAAGACATACGTAACCAAAGCACACTTCGACAGGCTCAGTGTGACATGGACTCGGTGTGACTAACTCCTCTTAATGTCAGGCTGTCCCGATAGCTATCGGGATTGTCGAAGCCTCTTCCTCTATCCTTTCAAAAATATACGTGACCAAAGCACACTTCGACAGGCTCAGTGTGACATGGGCTCGGTGTGACTAACTCCTCTTAATGTCAGGCTGTCCCGATAGCTATCGGGATTGTCGAGACCTCTTCCTCTATCCTTTCAAAAACATACGTGACCAAAGCCCACTTCGACAGACTCAGTGTGACATGGGCTCGGTTTGACTTCTACTAAAGTTAGGCTGAGACGCACATTCAGAAATATGTTCTAAAAAAAAACCGCTAATTCTAGCGGTCTTTTTTAGTTTTCGATAATATCTTCTTAAAGATTTAACAAGGAATCGCGCATTAAAGAGGTAAATTTAGGTTTAAACTAAACCTTAGCTATGTCGCTCTTCGGAAAAGTAAAAAATACGATCAATCTTTTAAAGTCGGTAGATATGGATCAGCTGGCAAAAATTAGTAAAACCATAGATCTCCCTGAAGCGATGGATGCTTTAGGAAATTTGGATGAACGCCAGTTGAAAGGTCTCATGAAAATGCTGAAGACTAAAAAGAAAAAGGGGCAACACAACCTGCCTCCTATAGATGGGGATTTTTACAATTTAGACCTAAAGCTTACTCCTGAACAGCGGGAACTTCAGCTAAAGGTGCGCAATTTGATGGAAGATGAAGTAAAACCCTTGGTGAATGATCATTGGAATAGAGCGAAGTTTCCGTTTGAGATCATAGAAAAATTCAAAAAATTAAACATTGCCGGTATTCCTTATGAAGGTTATGGCTGCCCTAATTTGCCATTTTTGATGGAAGGCATCATCGCTCAGGAAATTGCCCGGGTAGACGTTTCCATTTCCACCTTTTTTGGGGTGCATAGCGGACTGGCAATGGGGTCCATTTATCTCTGCGGTAGTGAAGAACAAAAGCAGGAATGGTTACCGCAAATGCAAAAACTAGAAAAGATTGGTGCCTTTGGATTAACTGAACCCAATGTAGGTTCCGGTGTTTCCCAAGGAATGGAAACCACTTGTAAATTCGATGGTGAGAACTGGATCCTGAACGGGCAGAAAAAATGGATAGGGAATGCCACCTTCGCCGATGTAATTATTATTTGGGCGAAGGATGAAGACTCCAATAAGGTAAAAGGCTTCTTAATTAGAAAGGGAAATGCAGGCTTTACAGCTGAGAAAATGGAAGATAAAATGGCACTTAGAATTGTACAAAATGCCATTATCACTCTTACAGATTGTGTAATCCCTGAAAGTGACAGATTACAAAACGCGAATTCCTTTAGAGACACCGCCAAAGTTTTAAAAATGACTCGTGCCGGAGTTGCATGGCAAGCGGTTGGTTGTGCTCGTGGAGCTTATGAAAGCGCTTTAAAATACACCAAAAAAAGAGAGCAGTTTGGAAGACCCATAGCATCTTATCAATTAATTCAGGATCATCTGGTAGAAATGCTTTCCAACTTAACAGCGATGCAAACCATGGTCTTCAGACTTTCCGAATTACAAGATGAAGGCCTGCTTAAAGATGAGCATGCCTCTTTAGCTAAAGTATATTGCAGCATGCGCATGAGAGATGTGGTGAGTAGAGCAAGAGAAGTATTAGGTGGAAATGGAATTCTTTTAGAATACGATGTGGCGCGATTTGTTGCAGATGCAGAAGCTATTTACAGCTATGAAGGAACCAAAGAAATAAACTCATTAATTGTAGGCCGGGCCATTACTGGTTATAGTGCCTTCGTGAATTAAAAAATTAAAAAAATGTCGGTTTTATTAATATGTACAGGAAGAGATCCCAAAGTTTGGGTAAATGCAATAAGGGAACAGCAACCAAATATAAAGTTATTTGTATATCCGGAAGAACATGACCCTTTAGAGGTCACCTATGTAGTGACCTGGAAACATCCAAAAGGAGTGTTTAATAAATATCCAAATTTAGAAGTGATCGCGTCGATTGGTGCCGGGGTAGATCATATAATCAGTGATCCGGAAATTCCAAAAAAAGCATTGATCACCCGCATTATAGACGAGCAGCTTACTAAGGACATGAGCTATTTTGTTTTGGCTTTGGTGCTGGATAAGATTCGGAATGTTTCCTTACATCACAATAAAGATCAATGGAAACCTATGCCTTATCATACCGTAGATGACGAAAACATTGGCATAATGGGATTAGGAGTACTTGGAAAAGCCGCCGCCCAAACCTTGTCTAAAAATGGTTTTAAAGTTTCCGGTTGGTCCAAAACCAGAAAACACATTGAGGGGGTAAGCACCTATCATGGCGAAAAAGGTTTAAATAATTTCCTGAAGGACACCAGCATATTAATTTGTTTGTTACCCTTAACTTCAGAAACAGAAAGCATTCTGAATAAAGAATTATTTGAACAACTGCCAAAAGGAGCATATATAATTAATGTTGCCAGAGGCGAACATCTGGTAGAATATGATCTATTAGAAATGCTGGATAAAGAACACCTCTCCGGTGCAAGTCTGGATGTATTTAGAACTGAACCTTTACCCGAGGAACATCCTTTTTGGAAACACCCAAAGGTTCATGTTAGCCCGCATATTGCCAGTATTACAGATCCAAAAAAGGTTGTGCATCAACTAATGGAAAATTATATGCACCTAAAGAACCGGGAACCTTTAATAAATGTGGTAGAGTTGAGAAAAGAATATTAAACAATGAATTATGAGCACAAAATTTAAAAACATCATGGTAGCGGTAGACTTTAATGATACCCTAGGAAAGTTATTAGGTTATGCTGAAGCACTGGCATTGCCGTTCGAAGCTAAGATCTGGGTGGTACACGTGGCAAGTCCTGATCCTGAATTTGTTGGGTATGAGGTGGGACCTCAATACATAAGAGATTTAAGGGCAGATGAATTGAGAGATGAACATAGACAATTACAAAACATAAGCGATATGTTTCTGGACAAGAAAATTGAAAGTGCTGCTTTGCTCATTCAAGGCTCTACAGTTGAAACTGTTTTAAATGAAGCAAAAAAATTACATGCAGATCTTTTGATTGTAGGCAATCACAAACACAGTTTTCTGCATAATCTATTGTCTGAAAGTGTATCTCTGGAACTATTGAAAAACGGAAATATTCCTTTGCTCACTATTCCAATAGATGAAAGCTAATTTGCGGCTTTTACAACACTCACAGTTACCAACAATTGCCCGATATGCCGTTGGCTATGTTCTGCAGCATGAAAAAGCAATCCAATAACAGAAGAAGGCAGTTGTTTTCTACCAACGCCACGAAATTCGGTTAAGCTGGAAACGGGGATGGATTTTAACTTTTTGAGTACTTCTTCTATTTTTTTATCGAATTCAGCAATCAGCAGGTTAGATGAAATAGTGCTATCCGGAACTCCTTCCCTTTTTAAATATTTTAATTGAGTTTCACTTAAATTTTCCGCTTCCGCATAGGTGAATAATCTATCTAAAACTCCAGTTAGATGTTGCAAATGAAATCCTACCGAAGCTCTTCCTGAAGGCTTTTCCCAGAGTAGAGATTCTGTAAAATCTAACATATATTTCTTAAGTTCCAATTTGGACTGAAGCAAGGAATGAACAATAGGTTGCAAAAGATCTGGAGTGTCTTCAACTTTACCTCTAAGCCAATATTCGGGAAGCTCTTTCTCTTTCATAGTTTAAAAATATTAAGATTATGTAAAAATAAAAGAAATGGTATCTTTAGCTATCCTTTAAAAAATAAATATGTTTCAAAAATTATTGCTCACACTAGCTTTAGTATTACTCTCTGCCACCACATTCTCACAGGAAAAAGACAAAAAAGATAAATGGGATGTTTCCAACCCTTACACCAAAGATTGGAAGATCAATGAGGTTCCCTTGAATACAGATGAAGGTACCTGGATGAATTTAGATGTGAGTCCAGATGGCAGCAAGATAGTATTCGATCTTTTAGGAGATATTTTTAGCATGCCAATTTCAGGCGGAAAAGCTGAGCTATTAAGATCTGGAATGCATTATGAAGTGCAACCAAGATTCAGCCCAGATGGATCTAAGATCTTATTTACCAGTGATGCTGGAGGTGGAGATAATATTTGGATCATGGATGCTGAAGGGAAAAATGCCAAACAACTTACTACAGAAGAATTTAGACTATTAAATAATGCTGTTTGGACGGCAGACGGAAATTCCATAATCGCCAGAAAACATTTTACCTCCGGACGCTCTTTGGGTGCAGGAGAAATGTGGCAATATCATATTGCAGGAACTGCAGGGCTTCAATTAACCGAAAGAAAGAACGATCAGCAGGATGTGAATGAACCAAGCACTTCCCCCGACGGTCGCTATTTGTATTATAGTGAGGATATGTATCCTGGAGGGAATTTTCAGTATAACAAAGATCCAAACAAACAGATCTATGTTATAAAACGTTATGACCTCGAAACAGGAGAAACTGAAGTAATTACAGGAGGTTCCGGTGGAGCTGCACGACCTCAGATTTCCCGAGATGGTACAAAATTGGCTTTTATTAAAAGAGTGCGTACCAAGACTGTTTTGTATGTGCATGATCTAAAAACAGGCGAAGAACGACCTGTTTATGACAAGCTAAGTAAAGATCAGCAAGAGGCTTGGGCTATTTTTGGAGTATATCCTGGATTTAGCTGGATGCCGAACAATAAAGAAGTGGTGATCTGGAGTGAAGGAAAAATAAAACGTATTAATGTGGAAACTTCTGAAGTAAAAGAAATTCCATTCAATGCTGAAACCACCATAAAAATTGCTGAAGCACATCATTCCAGTCCGAAGGTGTTTTCAGAAAAATTCACTGCAAAAGCTATAAGAAATGCGGTGACTTCTCCAAACGGAAAAACTTTGGTATTTCACGGATTAGGATTTCTATGGAAAAAAGAGCTTCCGAACGGTAAACCTCAACGTTTAACAAAGGATACAGATTTCGAATTTGATCCTTCTTTTTCACCAGATGGAAAGAGCGTGATCTATGTAACCTGGGATGATCAAACCAAGGGAAGCATTAAAAAAGTATCTCTTTCTGGCGGTAATCCAGTAGCGCTTACTCAAGAAAAAGGGATCTATAGAAACCCATCTTTCTCCAGAAACGGAGATAAAATTGTTTTTACAAAGGAATCCGGGAATACAGATCTAGGCGAAACCTTTACCAAGGAACCGGGTATTTATCTTATGAATGCCGACGGGAAAAAATCAGAAAAAATAAATAAAGAAGGAGATTTTCCTGTATTCAATAAAGATGATTCAAGGATCATCTTTCAAACAGGAGGATATCTATTTGGGAATCTCACTAAAAATTTAAAAAGTATAGATCTTAATGGAAAAGATGAACGTGTGCATTTTACTTCAAAATATGCAAATCGTTTAATTCCTAGTCCTGATAATAAATGGATCGTATTTTCCAATTTGCATAAAGCCTATGTGGCTCCTTTTATAATGACAGGGAAGCCTATAGATCTTGATGGAAAATCTAAAGCCTTTCCGGTGACCCAGATCACGAAAGATGCAGGGATCAATTTACATTGGTCTAACAACAGTGACAAAGTTCACTGGACTTTGGGAGATGAATATTTCACCAATGAGATCGATAAGAAATTTACATTTTTAGAAACTTCACCAGACTCAATTTCAGCAATGACAGAGACTGGTTTAAAAATAGGTTTACAAGCAAAGACTGATGTTCCAAAAGGAAAAATTGCATTTACCAATGTGCGTATTATTACCATGGAAGGTGACAATGTTATTGAAAATGGAACTATAGTAGTAGATGAAAATAAAATTGTTGCCCTTGGAAATTCCAGTGACATTGAAGTTCCTAAAAATGCTAAGACCTACGATCTAACCGGCAAAACCATTATGCCCGGAATTGTAGATGCTCATGCACATATTGGAGCCTTTAGATATGGAATTAGCCCTAAGAAGCATTGGCCACTTTATGCAAACCTTGCCTTTGGAGTTACCACTTCTCATGATCCGTCTGCTTTAAGCGAAACGGTATTTGGAATGGCAGAAATGATCAAGACCGGTGAAATGGTGGGACCAAGATTGTTTTCAACAGGAATAATAATCTATGGAGCCGATGGCGATTTTAAAGCAGATATCAATAGTTTGGAAGATGCGAGATCTGCACTTAGAAGAACAAAAGCATTTGGTGCAAATTCTATAAAGAGTTACAATCAGCCAAGAAGAGAGCAACGCCAACAAGTGATGCAAGCTGCAAAGGAATTAGATCTAAATGTAGTTCCCGAAGGAGGAAGTACCTTTTTCCATAATATGAGTATGATCATCGATGGTCATACAGGAATTGAACATAATATTCCTGTGGCTCCGGTTTACAAAGATGTGCTTACACTTTGGGGGAATAGCAACACAGGCTATACTCCTACGCTAATTGTGAATTACGGAGGAGTTAATGGAGAATTTTACTGGTACGAAAAATCGAATGTTTGGGAAAATGAAAAGTTATTGACCTTTACCCCCAGATTCATAGTAGATTCCAGATCCAGACGTAGAGAGATGCTCCCTCAAGAAGAATATGACAACGGTCCTATTCTGGTTTCTGAAACGGTAAAAGATTTAAGTGATAAAGGTGTAAAGATAAACCTTGGAGCTCATGGGCAATTACAAGGTCTTGGAGCACATTGGGAACTATGGTTATTACAAATGGGCGGAATGACCAATATGGAAGCCTTAAGAGCCGCGACAATTAACGGTGCAGAATATCTGGGAATGGGAAGTGAAATTGGATCTTTAAAAGTTGGAAAACTGGCAGATCTTATAGTTTTAGATAAAAACCCATTGGAAGATATCCAGAATTCTAATACAGTCGAGTTTACCATGGTTAACGGACGTTTATTCGATTCTGCCACCATGAATGAAATTGGAAATAATCCGAAGGAACGAAGTGATTTTTATTGGGAGAACAATGATTATAATCAGGCATTTCCATGGCATGAAAGCAGCCAAAGCTTTACCGCACCAGGTTGTACTTGCCAATCTACTCACAACTAAAATCTTTTATTTTTAAAAATGAGAAGAGTTAAACTATACAATCCATTTAAATCTCGTAATATCGATGAGAAATTCATTCGGGAGCATCTGGCATTGGAACGAACCAAATTAGCAAACGAGCGAACCCTCTTATCGTATATAAGGTCTTCACTTTATTTGTTCATTGCAGGATTAGCGATTTTACAGATTAAAGAATATACGCATGTTCAATGGTTGGGATATTTATCCCTATTTATATGCGTTGTATTTATAACAATTGGTGTTTACCGATATATACATTTAAACAGAAAACTACGGAAATTGTTACAACCAGATTCTGAAGATGAATCCAAAGAAGATGAATTTGAACCTGATTATTAATATAAGACCAGCCTTTAATTGATACTGCAATCTGTTGTTCATTATTCACTTCATTTCTTAGCCATTGGGGCTATTGCCTATTGGTATGGCAAAGAGCATTGGAAACGGAATTGGCTAATCCTATTAGCTACTATATTATTGGATCTAGATCATGTTTTTGCAAATCCCCTTTTCGATCCAAACAGATGTGGAATTGGCTATCATCCTTTACACTCGGAACTCCCAATATTAATTTACTTTGCCGGGATCTTCTTACTTAAGAATAGAATCTTAAAATTGATCTCTATTGGATTATTCTTCCATATGATCACCGACTCTATAGATTGTCTCTGGATGTTTTCTTATTGCAAGGATTGCTATTTACAATCGGAAATTTATAAATGGATCCAATTTTTCAGTAATTAAAAAGACCCTGTAACTTTTGCTACAGGGTCTCTTTTTGATCATTATTTTTTATTGAGGTAGGCTATTTCTTCCTCCTTAAGCAAGCGGGATCTAATAATAAATCTTTTGCCTAAAGGGATCTCCAGAGAAAAACTTGCTCCCCTCCCATCAGTTAAATCAACGGTGAGATGAGTATGCTTCCAATATTCAAATTGATCATGGCTCATATAAAATGGAACCCCGGAAACTTCTCCCAATAAAATATCATTATCGTCTATATAGAAATCTTCTTTGGGCAATAACATGGGTGAGGAGCCATCGCAACATCCACCACTCTGATGAAAGATCACTTCCCCGTGTTGCTGCTTAAGCTTTTCTACTACTAATGCAGCCTCCTCTGTAATTTCAACCCGATTATATTCCATAGTAAACTCGTTTTCTAAAAGAAACCTAGTTTCTTCTTATCATAAGAGATCAACATGTTTTTAGTTTGTCTGTAATGATTTAGCATCATTAAGTGGTTCTCACGACCAAAACCAGATTTTTTATAACCTCCAAATGGGGCATGTGCCGGATAATCGTGATAACAATTCACCCATACTCTACCGGCCTTTATAGCACGAGGCACTTGATAAAGTTGATGCGCATCTCTTGTCCAAACTCCTGCTCCTAAACCATATAAGGTGTCATTGGCTATTTCAATGGCTTCGGCTTCATCTTTAAAGGTACAAACTGCAAGCACAGGCCCAAAGATCTCTTCCTGAAAAACTCGCATTTTATTATGTCCTTTTAAAATAGTGGGTTGCACATAGAATCCTTTGGAAAGGTCTCCTTCTAATTTTTTAGCTCCTCCTCCTGTTAGAACCTTTGCGCCTTCTTCTTTTCCTATTTCGATATAAGATAGGATCTTTTCCTGCTGATCGTTCGAAGCCTGTGCCCCCATCATTGTATTCATATCGAATGGATCTCCCATTTTTATAGCCTCTGTTCTGGCAATTACCTTTTCTATAAAGGCATCATAAATATCTTCCTGAATTAATAATCTTGATGGAGCGGTACATACTTCCCCTTGATTGAAAGCAAATAATACAGCACCTTCTATACATTTATCAAGAAAATCATCATCATGATCCATGATGCTGTTAAAAAATATATTTGGAGACTTCCCTCCCAATTCCATTGTAACAGGATTTAGGTTCTTAGAAGCATATTGCATTATTAACTGTCCGGTGGTGGTTTCCCCTGTAAAAGCAACTTTATCTACCTTGCCGCTAGAAGCTAAAGGTTTCCCTGCTTCAGGTCCAAAACCATGGATAACATTGAAGACTCCCGGAGGTAAAAGGTGTGCTATCTTTTCAGCAAGAAAGGTTGCAGAGGCAGGAGTTTGTTCAGCTGGTTTTAAAACCACACAGTTTCCGGAAGCTAATGCCGGAGCCACTTTCCAGGCAAGCATTAAAAGTGGAAAATTCCAAGGAATTATTTGTGCAACTACTCCCAGAGGTTCTCTAATAATTAAAGAAACTGTATTTTCATTAAGTTCTGTTGCAGACCCTTCTTCAGCTCTAATCACAGAGGCAAAATATCTAAAATGATCTATCGCCAGAGGAACATCGGCATTTACGGTCTCTCTAATTGCTTTTCCATTATCTGCGGTTTCCATCTGCGCAAATTCATTCAGATTTGCTTCGATCACATCGGCGATCTTCATTAAAATAGCCGACCTCTCACCTACAGAGGTTTTTCCCCAGGCATCTTTAGCATTATTAGCCGCTTCAATTGCCTTTTTTACATCACTCTCTTTAGAACGAGGATATTTAGCCAATAATTTATTATCTATAGGGGAATGATTATCGAAATACTCTCCATCATCTGGATCTTCAAATTCCCCATTTATAAAATTCCCGTAAATTTCTTTGAACTTTGGTTTTGAATAATTCATCTAGTCTTTTATTAAAATTTATGATTATAAATCTCTATATTTAAACTTATAAAAAATTGAACTTTTCTACTTAAGACTATTACATTTCTATCAATTTCTTAATTTTAGAACACCTTGAATACAAATTTGTTAAAATACAAGAGTTCCAGAAAACTAAATACTTTTATAGAAAATAGAACTATTTATAGTGCAGATCATGCAGAGCTTAACGTTTTTGAAACCCAGCAAGCTGTTGAAAAAGTAAATCTTCAATTCGGGTTTCCTATTATTGCCAGTATGCTTACCGGTAAAAAAATAATGCACCTTAAGAACAAGGATGCATTTGAATTTTATCCCGGAGAGTCGGTTGTTTTACCTGCTAACGAGAAAATGATCATCGATTTCCCATTAGCTACTATAGAAAAACCAACCCAATGTTTGGCCTTAGGAATAGATCCGGATAAGATAAAAGAGATCGTTGCTTTATTTAACGAGAATACCCGAATAGAATTCGAAAACGATGCTCACGATTTCGACGCCAACTCTATTCATTTAAATAACAATGAACAGGTTCAATTTGTTTTAGACAGGATCTTTCAAACCTTTTTGAGTGGAAATAAAGCAAAAGATGTGTTGGTAGATCTTATGGTAAAGGAATTAATTATTCGATTGCTACAAACAAAAGCTAAATTGATGTTGGTAGATAATACTACGCTGTTCAATAATAATAGAATGGCATTTATCGTGAAATACATGAGAGATCATCTCACCGAAAACATTTCTGTAGATAAACTTGCCGATAAAGCCTGTATGAGTTCTTCTAATTTTTATAGAACATTTAGAAATACATTAGGAGAATCTCCAATAGATTATTTAAATGCTGAACGCATTAAATTCGCCAAGCGATTAATACAGGGCACTAACTGGAAATTTGCAGATATCGCCTTTAAATCCGGGTTCAATAACATTAGCTATTTCAACAGACAATTTAAAAGACTGGAGAAGATCACTCCAAATCAATATCGCAGCTTATTCAATTCTAATTAATACAACCCAAGAAAGTTCTAAACTCTTTAATTTCCTGCAGCCGTCTTTGCTAAGTTGTCTAAAGCAGTTGAAAGCAGTTCTAACTCCTCTATATTAGCCTCTAAACCATATCTCTCCTGAAGATAAGAAGGATCGTTGTAAGAAATATTTACATCCCCATTTTCATCTTCCCAAACCAATATTTTTAATGGAAGATCCAGTCCAACCACTAATTGATCTTGCAATAATGGAGCTTCTAAATTAGAGTTTTCAAATATCATGATCTTTGTGGGCCTTAACTCCAAGCCAGCATTTTCAGCATTTATTTGATGATCTAATTGTGCTATTATACTTAACTCCTTATTTCCTGAAATTGCATTTTGAAGCGCAGCATAGGTTTCCTCAAAATTCTGATCGCTGATTATGCTTATAATCCCCTGCCCTTCTGTCACTGTAAGTTCTGTAGCACTTTTAATATCAGAATCGGTAGTGGTCTTCACCAAATTCTCTAAAGCTGTGGAGATTTGAGGTAAAGTGTTTACTCCCTGCAGTCCATGTCTTGATTCCAGATAAGGAACACTGTTGTAAATTGCATAAATAGAATTCGAGGAATTCTGATATATGAATATCTTTTGAGGAAGATCCAATCCCGCTAATTGATTTTTTTGCATGAGAGGAGTTCCCAAAAACGGGTTTCCAAAAAATATGATCCTGGAAGGATTAACAACTCTCCCCACAGATCTTGCATTTGCCGCATGATCTACTTCTGCTATAATGGAAATTGCTTCATTGGAAACTAATGAATCTAAAAGGCTGCTATAAGTAAGCGTGAAATTCTTTTTACTCTCAGCATAATTTGTTCCAATAACGTTTATTTCTTCTGAAGACAAAACAACATCTCCCGGATCATCATTTTTACAAGCTGTAAAAAGACACAAGAAAGTTATTAAATAGATGATTTTTTTCATTGTAAAATACCAATTTAAACCAAAGATAATATATCTCCCACCGATCCTCTTCTGCTTTATAATTATTTAACCGTTCTTTATAACAAAACATAAGGCTTCGATTGAAAATAATCCTAAGTTATGATATTTGATACCTATAATTTTTAACGTAAAACTTGTATCTTTCACTGCTTTAAATTAATTTCATCAGCCTCAAAAATAATCAGCAATAAACATTAAAATATGCACGTAGCTATTGCAGGAAATATAGGATCCGGTAAAACAACCTTAACAAAATTATTAGCCAAACATTATAAATGGGAACCTCAGTATGAGGATGTTCTTGAAAATCCATATCTGGAAGATTTCTATAATAAAATGGAACGTTGGTCTTTTAATCTTCAAATATATTTTCTGAATAGTAGATTTAGACAAATCCTACAGATTCGTGAGAGTGGAAAAAAAATAATTCAGGACAGGACTATTTATGAGGATGCCCATATTTTCGCGCCCAATCTACACTCAATGGGATTGATGGCAAATCGGGATTTCGAAAATTACAGATCTTTATTTGATCTAATGGAAGGTGTTGTTAAAGGCCCGGATCTGCTTATATATTTAAGAAGCAGCATCCCAAATTTGGTTTCTCAGATACATAAACGTGGAAGAGAATATGAAAATACGATCTCTATTGATTATCTTAGTAGACTGAACGAACGTTACGAAGCATGGGCTCATACCTATGATAAAGGAACCTTGCTCGTTATAGACGTTGATACTATTAATTTTGTTGACAATCCGGAAGATTTGGGGGAGATCATCAGCAAGATAGATGCTCAATTACACGGTTTATTTTAATGCTTAGACAATGGAAGCGACAAAGTATAAAAGGCCCAAGCATAAAGGTTCTGTTAAACTTTTCAACAACCCTATCCTAGAAAAGTTAACCCGCACCCATATTGCAGCGCCTTTGATCATTTTTACAATGATTTCTGCCATTCTAATTTATTTTGGGATCGTAGAAAAAGGTTTTGAAGTCCCAAGTATGATCTTATTATTCTTAGGCGGACTCTTCTTTTTTACTTTTATAGAATATTTAATGCACCGGTATTTATATCACTTACCAGTGACCAATCCAAAAAGAGAGAAATTTGTGTACACCATGCATGGGGTGCATCATGACTTTCCAAAAGATAAAGACAGATTGGCTATGACACCTGTGTTAAGCTTAATTCTGGCAAGCCTGTTTTTTGTGATCTATCGCAGTGTAATGGGAGATTATGCCTTTGGATTCCTTGCGGGATTCCTTATGGGTTACAATGCATATTTAGGAATACATTATTCGATACATGCATTTAAGGTTCCTACCAACTTTTTAAAGATCCTTTGGCATCACCACAGTATTCACCATTATCGTGAGTCAGATAAAGCATTTGGAGTTTCCTCTCCCTTATGGGACATTGTTTTTAGAACAATGCCTAGAAAGATACCTGTAGAGCAGGATCAAACAAGTTCATCTTATTAGTCGATGCACTCTTCGCTTATATCAAAATCCTGCTGAGAAGTGGGATTTTTATTTTATATAGCCACTTTGCCGGGCATGCTCTTCGGCATCAAACGAATTATCCACCAACAATACCTGTGTAGTTTCAAAATTGGTCACGATACTTTGCACACGCTCCATTCTTTTTTTATGGTTTACACTTCTTAAATAAATAACCATAATTCTATCCGGATATTGGTCGGCTATCTCGGTATAAATAGAGGCATCGTGCTCTCCACTATCGCCAATCAGAATAAATCTTAAGTGCGGATAGGTCTTTAAGATATTTATGATCTCTTTCTGTTTATGAGGCTTTTCTGGTTTTATAGACCTGTCAAAAGGAGTTCTGAAATTTCGCAGAAGAATAGGACCTTTGGGAAATTTATTGAAATCAAGAAATAGTTTAAGGTAC
>Ga0307488_10002583_pt1 | contig 15273 bp, 10 predicted proteins | sample SB02metaG_FD_202248 | JGI IMG/M metagenome (GOLD analysis project Ga0307488, IMG submission 202248) | Sea-ice brine microbial communities from Beaufort Sea near Barrow, Alaska, United States - SB 0.2 | ecosystem: Environmental > Aquatic > Marine > Coastal | place: USA: Alaska | collected... | reverse complement strand
GCAATAGAAAAATTAAACCCCTCCCAGTACATAAGCCATACACTGCCGATCAAAGCAAAAGGTAAGGTGCCAATTAAAATAGCGACCTCGGCAACACTGCGAAAATTAATAAATAACAGTATGATAATAATGGCCAAGGTCAGTGGAATAACATAGGTCAGCTTTTCTTTCGCGCGCAACATATATTCATATTGCCCAGACCAAATTAATGAATAGCCTGCAGGAAGATCAATTTTTTCATTGACAATTTTCTGAGCGTTACGCACATAGCTGCCAATATCCACACCTTCGATATCGATAAATGTCCAGCCATTGATTCTAGCATTTTCACTTTTTATTCCAGGCGGACCATTTTCTATTGAGATGATGGCAACATCACCCAAGGCAATACTTTGGCCACTTGCAGTGATGATGGGTAACAATACCAATTTTTCTGGGGAATCCCGATAAGATTGTGGGTAACGCACATTAACCGGATAACGCTCTAAGCCCTCTACTGTTTGAGTGACATTCATACCACCAATGGCACTGGAAATTACTTGCTGTATATCGGCAATATTTAAACCGTAACGAGCCGCTTTTTCCCGCTGAATATCAATATCGATATAGCGTCCCCCAGCAACACGCTCTGAATAAACTGACGCAGTACCTGGAATATCACTCATAATAGTTTCGAGCTGCTGGCCAATCTTTTGAATTACGTTGAGATCAGGGCCTGCCACCTTAATACCCACTGGCGTTTTAATGCCGGTTGCCAACATATCGATACGGGTTTTAATCGGCATCACCCATGCGTTGGTTAGGCCCGGCAATTTAACGACTTGATCGAGTTCTTTTATTAATGACTCAAGTGTCATACCGCTACGCCATTGGTCCCTCGGTTTTAACTGGATGAAGGTTTCAATCATCGTTAATGGCGCAGGATCCGTTGCAGTATCGGCCCTCCCGGCTTTACCAAAAACACTTTCGACCTCTGGCACCGCGCGAATAAGTTTATTGCTTTGCTGTAATAGCTCACGGACTTTACCAATGGAAATACCAGGGTAAGTGGTCGGCATATACATTAAGTCCCCTTCATCTAAGGGCGGAATAAATTCACTACCGATATTTTTTATCGGCCAGATGCTGGTCGCCAGTAGTAATAATGATAAAAAAACGGTTAACTTCGGATAGGTTAACACCCAATTTAATACCGGCTTATAAATACCGACTAGCACTCTATTAACGGGGTTGCGATGTTCTTCAATAATTTTCCCCCGAATAAAATATCCCATTAAAACTGGCACTAAGGTAATGGCTAATATCGCTGCTGCCGCCATGGCATAAGTTTTCGTAAAAGCCAATGGCGCAAACATTCGTCCTTCCTGAGCTTCAAGGGTAAAGACTGGCACAAAGCTAACGGTAATAATTAATAAACTAAAAAATAATGCAGGGCCCACTTCACAAGCCGATGTTGCCACCAGTTGCCAGCGATTTTTATCGGTGATCGGTGTTCTTTCCATATGCTTATGCATATTTTCTATCATCACAATAGCGCCATCGACCATTGCGCCGATAGCAATAGCAATCCCCCCCAATGACATGATGTTGGCATTAAGCCCTTGTGCATGCATCACAATAAAAGCCGCTAAAATACCCACAGGCAAGCTGATAATCGCCACCAGTGATGAGCGTATGTGAAACAAAAACACCATACACACCAATGCGACAACAATAAATTCTTGCAATAATTTATACCAGAGATTATCGACCGCACGCTCGATTAATCCTGAGCGGTCATACACGGTAATAATCTCAACGCCATCGGGTAAACCTTTTTTTAGTTCGGTTATTTTTGTTTTAACCGCCTCAATTGTCTGTTGTGCATTTTCACCAAAACGCATCACAATCACGCCGCCCACGGTTTCACCTTCACCATTTAATTCTGCAACACCACGACGCATTTGTGGCCCCAATGTAATATCGGCCAGATCCTTGAGTAATAAAGGTGTACCATTTTTTTGAGCGCCCAAGGGAATATTGGCAATGTCATCACGGTTTTTAAGGTAGCCAGAGGCGCGCACCATATATTCCGCTTCTGCCATTTCAATAACCGATGCACCAGTCTCTTGATTTGCCCTTTTGATGGCTTGTTGAATATGCGCAATAGGCATTCCATACGCTCTTAATTTATTCGGATCTACATTGACCTGATATTGTTTAACCATACCGCCAAGTGTGGCAACTTCTGATACACCCGGAACTGTTTGCAATTCGTATTTTAAAAACCAATTTTGCAAGCTGGTCAGCTGGCTAATATCTTGTTGTCCGGTTTTATCCACTAAGGCATAGGCATAAACCCATCCCACACCGGTTGCATCAGGCCCCAATTGTGGTTTCGCATTATCGGGCAATGACGGAGCGACTTGACTTAAATATTCCAGTACGCGACTACGCGCCCAATACAGGTCGGTGCTTTCATCAAAAATAATATACACATAGGAATCACCGAAGAAGGAATAGCCACGCACCGTTACCGCACCCGGCACTGACAGCATTGCCGTGGTCAACGGATAAGTCACTTGATCCTCAACCACCTGCGGCGCCTGCCCCGGATAACTGGTTTTAATAATTACCTGAACATCGGAAAGATCAGGAATAGCATCTACGGGTGTATTTTTTAAAGAATATAATCCCAAAGCAACAATGATAAAGGTTGCCAACAACACAAAAAAACGGTTAATCAGCGACCATCGAATAATAGCTTCAATCATTGGCTGGGCTCCTTAGCGTCGCCATGATTACCATGCCCACTACCGCCATTTTTTTTCGTTTCCATTGTTGAATGTGGGCTATGGTCGATTGTTTTGGGATTGCTTGCTTCGTGATTTATTTCCTGCTTATTCATTGCATCCTGCTCCCCCATCACCCCTGCTGAGTTGTTATCCGGGATATGTACTGCCGTGATTTTATAGTGACCGTTTTCACCGGCTTGTATTTCAATATGCAAAGTCATATCGGCTTTAAGTGTGGATAAATCAATGCTGTCGTCCACCTCAAAATCCATTTGCATTTGCGGCCAATCCCATGCATCAATGGCCGGGTGCTGTACATTAATTATTTTTTTATCACTCATCACACCTTTGATCTGTGCCTCTGTCCATATACTCTTGGGAATATTCATCGCCATGGCATCCTCATTTTCCATTGATTCCATGCGTTGAAAATCAGAGGTTTTACTGGATTCAGAATCCAGTAAAAACTGAGCCGACACCACGACGTGATCACCTATGTCCACGCCGTCAAATATTTCTATATACGATTCATCGGCTGCCCCCATATCCACGGCAATCGATTTGAACTTTCCATCGCCCAGTGCTAACACAACACGGTTTTGGTCTTTAGTGCGAATGACGGCTTCTCTCGGGACAACGATGGTTTTAAATTGAGTGCTCTTATCAGGATGAATCGTAACTTGAGCAAACATATTGGGTTTCAAATATTTATCGGGATTGGCGAGACGTATCCGTACTCGGGTCGTGCGTGTTTTATCACTAAGCGTGGGGTAAATATAATCGACTTTCCCTTGCCAACGTTTACCGGGAAGGTAATCTAGACGCATTGTCACTGGCTGCCCTTTAATAACCTCCGCTACTTGACGTTCAAACACTTCTGCCTCTACCCACATAGTTTCAAGTGAAGCGACTGACATAAGACGAGTCATCGGTTTAATATAATCGCCTTCGCGAATATTCAGTTGCTCTACAATACCGTTGTAAGGCGCGGTGAAGGTGACGGTTTGTTGGATTTTTCGATTACGTTTAATCTGCTTGATTAAGCTTTTCGGCAATTGCAAGGCATTGAGTCGATCTTCTGCTGCGGCAATTAATACTGGATTATTACGATTGAGTGAGAGCAATAATTCCTGTTGAGCATTGACCAGTTGTGGTGAGTATAAATCATAAAGCGCCTGACCTTTAATAACGGGTTCTCCAGAAGATTTGACATACAGTTTCTCTACCCAACCCTCTACTCGTGGGTGGATATTAAACATTTTATCTTCATCGTAATGGACATAACCCACTGTATTAATGATTGCATTTAATGCACGAGTCTCTACGGGGGCTATTCTTACGCCAATATTATTAACGACGGCTGCGGATATTGTCACCGTACCCACTCCGCTATCACTTTTCTCTTGGCTATAAAATGGGACTAAATTCATCCCCATCGGAGATTTACCGGGCTGCTCTCGACGGTAGTTTGCATCCATTGGCGCAACCCAATAAAGCGGGTTTTTTTCTGCACTGTTTGATTCTGATCTATTAGTATCCATTGACATTGCGTTGTGATTCATCACTGAGCTTTCAAAATAGTCTTTATTCATCCAAAAAAGACTCGCGCCGACAATACCCAATAGTAAACCTATACTAATAGCTAATATTTTCTTGATCATTGTTGTACTCCGATTACATCATTCGTGAAAAAATAATTCCATTGAACAATGGTTTTTAATCGTTCCACAGTAATATCTAATAGCTCAATTTCTGCATTCAGCTCTGCAATACGCGCACGAGTGACTTCGGCAAGATCGCCATCATCGTTGGTATAAGCTCTTAGTGATATTTCAACATATTCTTTAATCTGCGGGATCAACGTTAACTGATAGAGATCATGCCGTTGATTGAGGCGATATAATCTAGATTGGTTTTTAGTAAACCCTGCTATCATTTGGCGTAGAGCTAATGACTTTTCAGTTTTTATCGACTCTACATTTTCTACAGTGGAGCGTACTTTCTGACCCAGCCCTCTCGGTGTAAACATAGGTAGATCAAAGGTAATGCCAAGCGATAAAAAATCAGCGCGATCATTGCCCATCCTATCTTCATGCCGATACCCATAGGCAGCATTGACGCCCCATTGTGGTTTATAGGCTTGCTTAGCCAACTCGATAGAAGTTTCACTCGCAGTAATTTGATAGTCCATCGCTTTTATTTTTGGGTGTGTGACGAACAAGGGCAACAGTCGCTTTTTATCCTGTATGTTATTCGCTTGATAAAGCTCGCTTTTTAACCACGGAACAGTAGGCACTTTACGAATAGATGATGTTAATTCCTCCTGAGAAAAAACATCGACGCTTTCTTGGGGTAACCATTCACTGAGTTGCGCAATAGCGTTATCTAATCGATCACGAGCGAGGGTTAATCGATCGTCAAAGCGCGTTAATTCAAGCTGCGATTTTACTAAATCTTGTTGTCTCGCTTTACCCAGCGTAAAGGAATAATTGGATTGAACAATATCCTCAAGTTGAGAGAAAAGAGAACGGCTTTTTTTAATCAGGGTAATTGTCTGTTCGGCTCTGTATATTTCTAGCCACAATAGTGACACAACTTGCTTAACTTCTGCTTGGCGGTTTTGCCTTAGAAAGGGCTGTGCATCACTTTGTTGCACAAGTTGCTGGCTACGCAATTTAAGTGTATCCCCACGAGGAAATTGCTGCGCAATGCCAATTCTAAACTGCGTCATAGGCTCTTGATTTGTATCAAAGGTATCGACGGGAAAATTTAAGGCGATAATAGATACCTTAGGATCGGGCAATTGATCGGCAGCAATACTGTTAGATTTCAACACTTGCTGCCTATGAAAACTGCCCTTAAGCCAGGGGTCATTTTCATGGGCAATGGCGATCGCTTGCTCTAGGGATAGCGCTGACAAAGCGAATACTTTACTCGTCTGAAAACTGATACATAACAAAAATATAAGCACCAGTGGAAATGAAGCATTTCTTTCACTATTTGCCCAGAAAAATATTGTTTGACGACAAAATATGGCGCCAATAGTTGAATCATTAATGACAGGTTTTTTGAACATTTTCTCTATCTCACACTCATTATTTGGCATCGAGGCAAGGCTGGATTACAGATGAGCACAGCCGTAGGCATCACTTTTATAGGTTTATAGTTCTAGCCTTAGACTGACGACGGCATAATGACATTTGCATAATTACGACAACAGATCGTTGCCAAGGTAATTTTTTACACAAATTGCAGACAGACTAAGCCTATAAATTAAGCAAATATCGGAGGGCGGTATAACGAAAAGATGGGGGGTTGAAGGATTGAATGGATTAAATAAGCTTGAGAGAAGCTATTCTCTAACGCGACTATAGGTAACTTTAGCGTTAATATTACGATAGATTGGCAAACGGAAGCACAGTGTTCACAATCGACCATTGCGGCATGATTGCTTGTTTGTTCGCCCTTTACAGCGAGCGCTGACTTATCATCCATGGACATAAAAGAATGATGAGCATGCTTTTTATGAATCGCATCAGAATTGCATTCCACTTGACCTAATGGATGACAGTCACCTCCATTGATAACAAGGGGCATCAATACAGAAGCATGCTGGCTAGTCAGCCACCATAAAAGCAGCATAGCGATTTTTTTAAAGCCTGTTTTGCACATTAAACTAGGTTCACTCTGAGAATGCGGATGACAACCATGAACAGCATTCATAAATAATATCATTAGGTTCATTAAACACCTGGAGTCCACTCCATATGCAAGGACTTATTGATAATATATTCGCTGTGCAATCAATTCAGATCAGTCGCTATCCCCAAACCCCAGATAGAGTTTCGTGCCGGCATTAATATTAGGTGGGAAATGTTAGGCGTATTAGGTGGGACACCAGGCGTATTAGGTGGGACACCCACTTAATAATGCTTGTAATTAGGGAGCCATAACGTTGGTGATTGCTTACATTGGCTGTCCTGCTCCCAGTAGATATTTTGGGTTCAAGGGCACTGAGCTTGAAACATTATTAAGTGGGTGTCCCCACCTTATACTCATTAATCATTACTTCTGCTAGCTACGTGGCAGTGTCCAACAACTGTGTTTGCTCTGTCACTTTTTTAGCAAACAGTGGCTTATCTTTTTTAGACACTGATCGCGATATGGGAATTTTTGCTCTCATTGGGTTAACGGGGCGACCATGAACATGCAGTTCAAAATGAAGGTGCGGGCCGGTAGATCGGCCGGTATTTCCTGATAGGGCAATGGCTTGACCTCGACGAACCGTTTCGCCTCGGCGCACGAGCACACGATGTAAATGCAGATAACGTGTTTTATATTGCCCGCCATGCTGGATATCAACATAGCGCCCTGCAAAAGGATGATTACCCACACGGGCAACCGTGCCGTCGCCGGTGGAAAATACTTTTGTGCCTGTTGGTGTTGCAAAGTCGGTTCCGTTATGGGGGGATACTCGGCCGGTTACGGGGTGAACTCTTCTTGGATTGAAAGAGGAGCTGATACGATATTTTTTGTTTAATGGCGTGCGGGTAAAAGCGCGCGCTAAACTTTTACCTTGCTTGTCATAATAGCGGCCGTCGCTAAATAAGAATGCCGTATATTCGCGCCTACGTTGCTGTATGCGTGCGCTCTCAATACGCACTTTTCCTGTTGGCTGATCGTCGATCATTTGTACGCTACGGACTATTTGAAATCGATCCCCTTTCCGAATGGCACGAGAGAAATTCAGTTGCTCTTGAAAAATTTCGGTTACAGTGGCGGTCTCTATTTCTGTTAACCCTGCGCGCTGTGCCGACCAATAAAACATGCCCTCGATAGTGCCATTAACCGTTTCGTTGCGCCACTCGCCATCGTTAATAATTGTTTCATAATCAAAGGCATCATCGGCGATACGTCGATATATCACCCGATAACCCGGATGTTTATAAAGCTCCATTTCTTCCAAATATTGCGTGTTTTCTTTATAACGAAAGTACAGTACTTGTCCGGGGCGAAGTGTTTCTAGTGTGAGCAGCGATTCATCGGCACTTAAAATATTACGTAGTGTTGTCTGTCCTAAATCATATTTATCAAATAACACGCTGAGTATGTCACCTTGACGGATGACGACTTTATCTTCATTTTTTTCTGGTGATGCGACAACCGTCGGTGGTGCTTCTTGCTGTTGACTCACTGCCAACGCATCCACATTAACCGAATTTTCATTATCCGTATCCGGACTGTTACTATTTACATCTAGACCTATATTATCTTTATTCGGCTCTAGGTTTTCTTCCTTTAGCGCTATGCTCTCTGTCGTCAGCACTAACTCCAAAGGAATGACAGTTTTTGATTTTTGAACTGGGTTGAGTGTTTCAGGTGTATATAACCAACTAATAATAACAATAGCCGCTAACACTATAACCAGTATCACATGCTTATAAGGTATATAAATAGTTTGTTCTGACTTCGACATAAAGTGTTGGGCAACGTATTGATAATAAGGGGGATCTAGTGGTGACATTTATTTTATGGGCTCTTTTATTAGACCTTTGATTACAGCTGAATCAGAGATTTTTTTATGTATGACCGGCTGAGCAATCGGCACAGTGACCAAATAACGTGATTTCGTGATCGGTCAGATGGAAGCCTTTCGGTAATAAATTTTCTAAATGGCCGGGACACCCATTCAAATCAAATACACTTTCACATTCGCTACATTTAAAGTGATGGTGATGCGTTAAATCCGATGGTTCATAGCGTGCGCTATCACCGGGCAAGCAAACCACTTTAGCGGTCCCCTCGTCGACCATTTTTTTTAAGGTGCGAAATACAGTGGCCACGCCCAACTGAGGCAGCGACTCTTGCGCTTTACTTAACAGCTCTTTAGGCAACAAAGGGCGGCCTGCCTGTTTGAGCATCGCTTCAATCACTTGTTTTTGTTTGGTATTACGTTGTTGATGCATACGTCTTTATATCTCGCCTAAACTAAAGGGTTGAATCACTAATGATAGTACATTATCATTAGTGATTCAATTATCAAATGTAAAACACTTTACGCCATTCACACAACATGCCCAAGGATAACTCTCTTTGGGCATGATGAAATCATCATTTCTATCGCATTATCGAGTTAACTAACGATAAATGTGAAGAGTAATTTGAGCCTAACCTGAATGAAACACAATTATTTTCAAACCGTTGAGCATTATAAGGATAGTACCCAGCTTGATCTAGCTGAAGTCATTGATCAGCTCGCGTTTAATGATCAAGGGCTAATCCCAGTGATTACTCAGGATGCCGACGGCAAAAATGTACTAATGCTTGCGTGGATGAATAAGGAGGCATTACATCTCACCCTATCGACAAAACGCGTGACCTATTGGTCTCGTAGTCGACAACAACTTTGGGCAAAAGGAGAAACCAGCGGGCATACTCAAACGCTGGTGTCGATGTCTTTCGATTGTGATGGTGATGCCATTCTCTGTCAGGTTAATCAATTAGGGGCGGCTTGCCACACCCATCGCCCTAACTGTTTTTATCTTAACGTCGACGCTGAACAACAGCGGGGAATTATTTCTGGGAACGCAGCCTAATGACTCATAGTATATTAATAAAGAATGCTCACATTGTTAACGACCACCGCATTACTGAAGCCGACGTCAGAATTAAAGGGCAGCGCATTGATAAAGTCGATAGCCATATTTCCGCTTCACCCAACGATATTGTTGTTGATGCCGAAGGCCTGCACCTACTGCCGGGAATGATCGATGATCAAGTGCATTTTCGCGAGCCGGGTTTAACGCATAAAGGGACGATTGCTAGCGAATCACGTGCCGCAGTTGCAGGCGGCATCACCAGCTTTATGGAAATGCCCAATGTTAACCCTGCCACGACCACTATTGCCGCTCTGGAAAAAAAGTATGCAATCGCAGAACAACACGCTATGGCTAATTATGCTTTTTATTTGGGAGCGACCGAAGACAACCTTGAACAGATTAAACAGCTAGACCCAACAAAGCACTGTGGCGTAAAAGTCTTTATGGGTGCGTCTACAGGCGACTTATTAGTTGAAAACCCTCAAGCCTTGGACGCTATTTTTCGTGATAGCCCTGCATTAATTGTGACGCATTGTGAAAGCGGCCCGGTCATCGCCGACAACCTCAAAAAAATACGCGACCTCAGGCAGCCAACGATAGAAGACCATCCGCTGATACGTAATGCTGATGCGTGTTTTGCATCGTCATCTTATGCGGTAAACCTAGCAAAGAAATATAAAAGTCAATTGCATGTTTTACATATTACGACAGAAAAAGAGCTGAGCTTATTTGAGGCGGGGCCGATTGAAGGCAAGCATATTACCGCAGAAGCATGCGTTCATCATCTTTGGTTTAGTGATGAGGATTATTCTCGGTTAGGCAATCTCATCAAATGTAACCCCTCCATTAAATCATCAACGGATCGCGATGCGTTGATACAAGCCTTACATAACAATCAAATTGATATTATTGCCACTGATCATGCACCTCACACATTAGAAGAAAAACAAGTAGATTATAATCAAGCGCCCGCCGGCTTACCGTTAGTGGAGCATGCATTATTAAGCCTACTAGACCACGTTAAACATAAACGTCTCAGCTTGGAGCAGGTGGTAGAAAAAACGGCCCACAATCCTGCGATTCGTTATGGCGTGGCTGAACGAGGTTATATCCGCGAGGGATATTATGCCGATATGGTGTTGGTTGATGTAAACCAAACCACCGAGGTAAGCCATAGCAATAATCGCTATCACTGTGGCTGGACGCCTTTTCATGGTCACCAATTTTCATCGCAGATAAAAAGCACATGGGTCAACGGCGAACAGGTATTTGACGGTCAACATATTATTGATCGCTCATCATCACAGCGTTTGATATTCAGTCGGTAAACGCCAATACTTTATTTATTGGCGTACGGTGGATACACTCGTATTGAATATACAGTTAAGAAAAAACACTAGAAAATATATCACTGTTCTGCCGCTAATGTAATGTCGTCATGCCGGGCTTGAATCGGCATCTAACTAGAGCCATAAACTACTGGATCCGGATAAGTAAAAAACACTTTTGGGAATGACAAAACCTTTTTTATTATTTTTTAATTACCATGTTTCTTGCTCACAGTGTCTTTTAATAACGTCTTAAAGTTTAGTTTCTATAGGTTATCAAAATGAATTCATCTAACGTCGAACCGAACTTTCTCACCACGGAACAAATCCTTGCTGCAACCGAAAAAGATTATATGAATGAAGATCAATTAGCTTTTTTTAAGCATCTACTATTGGAATTATATGAATCCACACTCATTCGTGTCGAAGAAGCTAAAAAACAAATGTCTCCTCCATCCGACTTAAGCGACGTGAGTGATCGCGCCACGTGGGAAGAACAGTCCAGTATTGCACTACGAATTGTTGAGCGTGAGCAAAAATTATTACCAAAAATAAAAGAGTCATTAACACGCATTCACAGTGATGCGTTTGGCTACTGCTTAGAATCGGGTGAGCCCATAGGTATTCCACGCTTACTGATAAGGCCAACGGCAGAATATAGTGCAGAAGTGAAAGCTATTCAAGAAATCAAAGAGCATAACTATAAAACATAAGTATAAAACATAACATTCTGCCCCGTTAACATCATGTGAAGTGGTGATAAGTCATACCGACGACGGCTAGGTAGTACCCGATCAAGTCCAGCACGACGAGAAAGAGACGTAACAAAAAATAGACATGACAAGAAAAGCATGAAAAGTAAAAAAAGACCACGTCATTCCGGAAAGCGTTTTTTGCTTATCCGGAATCCAGTGATATCAAGCTTTGGCTGGATACCGGGTCAAGCCCGGTATGACGATACGAAGTTAATAGGACAGTAGCCATAACAGAACTATACAACACAAGCATAAAAACTAATTACCATAGAAACTAAGCGCGGATATTTTTACACCTCCCGTTTAACGTCGCTATCATCCACGTAAGAAATGAGTTATCAATTACTATGAACGACCCTGAATCATCAATCACCATCACGCTACCCGATGGGGCTAAAAAAACTGTTTCTGCCGGCACCACAGTGGCTGACATTGCAAAAAGCATTGGGCCGGGGTTAGCAAAAAGCACGATTGCCGGCGAGGTCAATGGCAAGCTTGTTGATGCCTGCGATCCCATACTGACAGATGCCACCATTAGAATAATCACGCCGAAGGATGCGCAGGGTGTAGATATCATTAGACACTCTTGCGCACACCTACTGGGACATGCCGTTAAACAACTCTACCCCACCGCAAAAATGGTGATAGGCCCAGTGATTGATAATGGCTTTTATTATGACATCGCCTACCAGCGATCTTTTACCGCTGATGACTTAGCGGCCATCGAAACACAGATGCACACATTAATTGCGACACATTACGATGTGATTAAACACGTACTCCCTCGTGATCAAGTCACTGCCATATTTGAGGAACGGCAAGAAGATTATAAATTACAATTGATCGCGCAATTAATCGCAGATATGCCCAATGAAACGCAGATGGGTCTTTATTATCATGAAGAATATATTGATATGTGTCGCGGCCCCCATGTACCCAACACACGATTTTTGGAACATGTAAAACTGACTAAAATTTCTGGTGCCTATTGGCGCGGCGATGCCAATAATGAACAACTGCAACGCATTTATGGCACCGCGTGGGCAACGAAAAAAGAGCTGCGCACTTATCTTAATATGCTGAAAGAAGCCGAGAAACGTGATCACCGACGCTTAGGTAAAGAGCTAGATCTTTTTCACTTTCATGAAGAAGCGACTGGTGCCGTTTTTTGGCATCCAAAGGGCTGGACATTGTTTCAACAACTGATTGAATATATGCGCCGCCGCCAGCAGCAATCAGGCTACATCGAAGTAAATACTCCCGACATGATGGAAAGAAGTTTGTGGGAGCAATCTGGGCACTGGCAAAACTATCAAGACCATATGTACACCACCGAAACCCCCGACAAACAGACGCTGGCATTAAAACCCATGAACTGCCCCGGCAGCGTATTACTCTACAAGCATGGATTAAAAAGCTACCGTGATTTACCGATTCGTATGGCAGAGTTCGGCAAGGTACATCGTTATGAATTCTCTGGCTCACTGCATGGTTTATTACGTGTACGCCACTTTACACAAGATGATGCCCATATTTATTGTACAACCGAACAAATGCAAAAAGAGTGCACCGATATTATCGAATTAGTTCTCGATATTTATAAGCAATTCGGTTTTGAAGAAGTGAGTATTAAATTATCCACTCGCCCCGAAAACCGTATGGGTGACGATGCTACGTGGGACATACTCGAAACGGCATTAGTGGAATCCTTGCAGCACTTAGCATTAGATTATCAGCTAAATCCCGGCGAAGGTGCCTTTTACGGCCCCAAATTAGAATTTGTATTACGCGATGCGATTGGCCGAGATTGGCAGTGCGGCACCTTACAGGTCGACATGAATCTACCCGCTCGATTCTCTCTCGAATATATTGATAACAATGGCGCTCGACAAACGCCGGTGATGCTGCATCGCGCATTATTTGGATCACTTGAACGCTTTACCGGTATTTTAATTGAACATTATGCTGGCAAGTTGCCTGCTTGGCTGGCACCACTACAGGTATCTGCATTAACCATTTCTGAAAACTTTAATTCTTATGCGTCACGCGTTACCCAAGCCTTAACTCTTTCTGGATTGCGTGCAGAGCTAGATGACAGCAAAGAAAAGGTCAGCTATAAAATTCGTCAACAGACACTGAAGAAAACACCATTTATGATTATTATCGGGGCGAATGAAGTCGAAACAGGTCAAGTGAATCTTCGCTTATTAAATGGCGAGCAAATGAACTTTGCTAACCTCGCGTCTGCTATCGATCATTTGACGACGATTTGCAGACCGCCGGATGCGATTAACCAACAGCAAGCGATAGCCGCTTTAGGATTTCAATCATATTCCACTTCTATTCCGTTAACGTAATGTCGTCATACCGAGTTCGTCATGCCGGGCTTGATCCGGTACTCGGTATCCAATCAGAATCGAAAAACACTAGATTCCAGATAAGTACAAAACGCTTTCTAGAATGACGTGACTTCTTTTTGATTCTCATGTCGCGACATTTTCCTTAACTTTATTATCATGCGATCTAGCATCATGACATTGAGCACCATGACATCGGTAGATGACGATGACGTCATCTACCTCAATTAAGCTAACATTAAATAATTACACTTTGATAGACCTTCCAACATGAATAAAAATAATATCGCTGCACTCTTTGATGAATGGAATATTACCTTGCAAACCAAAGACCCAAAGAAAGTGACGGCTCTCTACGACAGTAACAGTATTCTATTACCCACTGTATCGAATAAAATCCGCCACAATCACGAAGAAATTGAGAACTACTTTACTGATTTTTTACCTCAAGAGCCGGTAGGAAAAATAGATGAAGCAAACATACGTATCTTTGACCACATTGCCATTAATTCAGGCGTCTATACTTTTACGCTCAAAGATCATTCTACCGTACAAGCACGGTTCACGTTTGTATACCGCTGGAATGGGAAACGCTGGATGATTATAGAGCACCACTCATCGCCCATACAGCAAATATTTACCCAGACAATATAACGAGCACATAAATGAATACTAAAAAAAACGCCCTCTCTGCGATTCCTACTCACATCATCACTGGTTTTTTAGGTGTGGGGAAAACGTCTGCCATCTTGCATTTACTCAGCAACAAACCTAACCACGAACGCTGGGCAATATTAGTCAATGAATTTGGTGAAATAGGCGTAGATGGCAGTATATTTGAGGGGCAGCATACGCAAGAAAATACGGTTTTTATTAAAGAAGTTCCGGGCGGCTGCATGTGTTGCACGGCGGGTTTACCTATGCAGGTTGCGCTCAATCAATTATTAAAAAAGGCCAAACCTGATCGTTTATTTATCGAACCTACCGGTTTAGGTCATCCAAAAGAGGTACTGCAAAGTCTCACCAGCGACGCTTATCGCGATGTGATTGCGTTACAAAAAGTGCTGACCCTAGTCGATGCACGTAAGCTATCTGACACACGCTATACGCAGCATGCAACGTTTAATCAACAAATTGCTATTGCCGATATTGTGGTGGGCAATAAACAAGACTTATATCAAGATGGCGATAAAAACGCCTTAATAGCCTATGCGGGTGAGCATGGTATCCCTGAAGCACACGTGTTTTTTACACAGCACGGTGATATCACCGCTATCGATTTAATAGGGCCCACCGCTGCCATTACGCCCAAAAGTCACCCTGACCCTGACCATGACCACAGTCAAAGTCACAGTCACAGTCACAGTCACAGTCACAGTCACAGTCACAGTCACAAGGATGATCACCTTGACAACTCTGCGCCATTATTTTCGGATGAAGCTATTCCAGAGTGCGGTTAT
>Ga0307488_10002582_pt1 | contig 15276 bp, 10 predicted proteins | sample SB02metaG_FD_202248 | JGI IMG/M metagenome (GOLD analysis project Ga0307488, IMG submission 202248) | Sea-ice brine microbial communities from Beaufort Sea near Barrow, Alaska, United States - SB 0.2 | ecosystem: Environmental > Aquatic > Marine > Coastal | place: USA: Alaska | collected... | reverse complement strand
GTGACGATATGCAAATTGGTTTCAACTCTCGTTTTTTAAGCGAAATGTTAAATAATTTAAGTTCTAATGAAGTTTTAATTGAAATGTCCTTGCCAAATAGAGCAGGAATTTTAACTCCTATAGATGGCACTGATGAAGGTGAACAAGTTACCATGCTAGTGATGCCGGTTATGTTGAATAGTTAACATTGCACTATTTTATCTTTTCTTAGCAAGTAAAAACCCAAAATAAATACTTAGAAAACCACAACCAAAAAGTTGTGGTTTTTTGTTTACATTTAGCAAATGAATTTTCTTGCCCATTTATACCTTTCACAAAACAACACCAATCTTATGATTGGTAATTTTATTGCAGATCATATTAGGGGTAATAATTATGAACGTTTTTCTAAAGAGATTCAGCAAGGTATTTTTCTACACAGAGCAATAGATACATTTACAGATGCTCACAAAATTGTACGCAAGAGTAAAAGACGTTTGCATGCGCGCTACAGACATTATGACGGTGTAATTATCGATATATTTTACGATTATTTCTTAGCAAAAAATTGGGCTGATTTTTCTGAAATTCCTTTGGAAATTTATACACAGTCAATTTATAATTTATTTGATGAAATAAAATTAGAATTACCCTTAAAATCGCAACAGTTTATCAAATACATGATTGAGTACAATATTTTATTCAATTATAAATATAAAGACGGAATTGAAAAAGTTCTAAACGGAATGAACCAGCGAACAAAAGGGAAATCTAAAATGAATTTAGCGATTGAAGATTTATGGAACCTAGAAGCCGAACTTCAAGAAGATTTCACAGTATTTTTCAAAGATTTAATAGCACATACGAATCAAAAAATAAAGGAATTAACTGTCATTTCGAACAAAGAATAAGGCGGAATATTGTCGATAGAACAGATTTAGCAAACACTTAAAAAAAGCTCATTTTAAGGTGATAAAATGAGGGAAAATTAAAAGAAAACATGAAAAAAATATTTTCACTACTAGCAATTTCAATTGTACTATTTAGTTGCAAAACACCAGAAAAAAAAGAAGGAATCACAGGCTTAATCAGTCAAAAAGCAATGGTAGTATCTGCCAGAGAAGAAGCCTCTAAAATTGGTGCAAACATTCTCAAAAAAGGGGGTAATGCATTTGATGCAATGGTTGCTACAGAATTAGCACTAGCTGTTGCATACCCATATGCAGGAAATATTGGTGGTGGTGGTTTTATGGTGTACAGAAAAAGTGATGGTGAAATTGGTGCCTTAGATTACAGAGAAAAAGCACCTATAGCTGCTTCAAAAGATATGTATTTAGATGCTGATAGAAATGTAATTAAAGGAAAAAGCACCCTTGGCTCTATGGCTGTAGGAATTCCAGGCACTGTTGCAGGAGTTTTTAAAGTGCATAAAAAGTTTGGATCAATGCCTATGGAAGCTATTTTACATCCCATAATAGCATTGGCAAAACGTGGGGTAATCGTAACTAAAAAACAGGCAAAAAGAATAAAAAGCTATCAAAGTCAGTTTTTAAGTGCAAATAAAGATGCTATCTTACTTAATAAAAATTGGAAAGAAAACGATACAATAAAATACGATGCGTTAGCAGCTACCTTAACTAGAATTCAAAAAAATGGTAGAGATGAATTTTACAAAGGTGAAACTGCAAAAAAACTAGCAGTATTTGTGCAAGCAAACGGCGGAATTATGACCCTTGAGGATTTGGCTAAATATGAAGCGAAATGGAGAACTCCAATTACTTTTAAATATGACGATTTAAAAGTAATTTCTATGTCTCCGCCATCTAGTGGAGGAATTTGTTTGGCACAAATTATGAACGGAGTAGAACCTTATGATCTAGACAAATATGGGCATAATTCTGTAAAAGCAATTCAAGTAATTACAGAAGCAGAAAGACGCGCTTATGCAGACAGAAGTTTCTTTTTAGGAGATCCAGATTTTGTAAAAATTCCAGTAGAAACTTTAATTAGTAAGGCGTATATCAATGGCAGAATGAATGACTTCTCTTTTAATGAAGCAACCAAATCATCCGCTGTTTCTCACGGAAATATAACAATGGTAGAAAGTGATGAGACAACCCATTACTCGATCATAGACCAATTTGGAAATGCAATTTCTGCAACTACAACCATAAATGCTGGATATGGTTCTAAACTATATTCAAGCGAATTAGGTTTCTTTTTAAATAATGAAATGAACGATTTTTCTACAAAAGCAGGTGTCCCAAATATGTTTGGTTTAATCGGTGGAAAAGCAAATGAAATTGTTCCAGAAAAAAGAATGTTGAGCTCGATGACGCCGACAATTGTAGAGAAAAATGGCAAGCTTTGGATGGTTGTAGGAACACCTGGAGGTTCTACAATTATTACCTCTGTTTTACAAACAATTTTAAATGTGCATGAATTTGGTTTCGGAATGCAAGAAGCGATCAATCAACCACGTTTTCACCATCAATGGTTGCCAGATGTAATTATGATGGAACCCAATCAATTTGATAAAAAAGCAACAGACGCATTAAAAAAGTTAGGATATAATATCAACGAAAAAGACAGCCCTGTTATTGGAAAGGTGGAAGGAATTTTAGTATTACCTAGCGGGAATTTAGAAGGTGGCGCAGATCCGAGAGGAGATGATAAAGCAATTGGATTTTAAGTATCTTTAGATTTCTGTAATTCCCCCGCAAAAGGTTGAAAACATCCGTTTAATAAATGCTATAAAGCTTAACTTTCGTAAGTCCAAAACTTTGAAACTTTGAAACTAAAAAAATGATACAACCCTTCCATTTGGCAATTCCCGTGCAAAATTTAAAAAAATGCAGAACTTTTTATCGCGATATTTTAAACTGTGAAGAAGGACGAAGTACAGAAGATTGGGTAGATTTTAATTTCTTCGGACATCAATTGGTCATTCACCAAAAAGAGGACTTTAAAGCAACAAGAATTTCTAACCCTGTAGACGGTTATGACGTTCCTGTTCCGCATTTTGGAGTTGTTTTAAACTGGAAAGATTGGCATTCTCTAGCAGATAGATTAAAAGCAGCAAACATAAAATTTGAAATTGAACCTTGCATCCGTTTTAAAGGAAAAATGGGCGAACAAGCAACTATGTTTTTTAAAGATCCAGAAAAAAATGCACTAGAATTTAAAGCGTTTAGAGATGTCAATCAACTTTTTGCAAAGGAAGTTGTTTTATAATTTAACAAATGCTTTTTGTTTTTTTTATTTTGAATTTTCAACTAAAAAATACTAACTAAATTATACTTATTATGAAAAAAATATTCTTTATTTTTTCGATATTAATTTCACTTACTTGTTATTCACAAAACACTCGTTTATTAAGGCAACCAACGCTATCTAATACCGATATCGTTTTTGTGTATGCGGCAGATTTATGGAAAGTTTCTATACATGGAGGAAATGCGATTCGTTTAACGAGCGATGCTGGTTCTGAAACAAGCCCTCAATTTTCAAAAGATGGCAATTGGATTGCTTTTACTGCGCAATATGATGGAAATACCGATGTTTTTTTAGTTTCAAAGAACGGTGGAGAACCAAAAAGATTAACCTACCATCCATCCAGAGATGTTGTACAAGGTTGGACGCCAGAAGGAAAAATTCTATTTCGTTCAGATAGAACATCTAAACCTACACAAACAAATAAATTCTATACAGTTTCTACAGAAGGAGGAATGCCAGAAGTCTTTGATATTCCGAGAGCGGCTTTTGGAAAAATTTCTGAAGACAATGCATATATTGCCTATACACCTATTACTAGCTGGGATGCTGAATGGAGAAATTATAGAGGCGGACAAGCAATGCCAATATGGATTGTTGATTTAAAAACAAAAGAATTGATTAAAACGCCACAAAAGGATGGAGAAAGACACGTACATCCTATTTGGTTTAAAGGAAATATTTATTATATATCTGAAAGAGATTACACAGCAAACATTTGGTCTTACAACATGAAAACCAAACAAGAAGCGCAAATTACTTTTCATAAAAAATTCGATGTTAAAAATATTGATGCAAATTCAAGCCAAATTATTTATGAGCAAGCTGGATTCCTTCATTTATTAAACCCAGAAACAAAAGAAACAAATCAAATAAATATCACTGTAAAAGGAGATTTAAATTATGCTCGTACGAGATGGATGAATGTTAGTGGAAAAAATCTAACAAACCCAAATGTATCGCCCAAAGGTAAAAGAGCTATTTTTGAATACAGAGGTGAAATCTTTACAGTCCCAAAAGAAAACGGAACTTGGAGAAATTTAACAAATTCACCTGGCGTTGCTGACCGCTCTCCTGTATGGTCTCCAAATGGGGATAAAGTTGCTTGGTTTTCTGACACTAGTGGTGAATATCAAATGGTCATTGCAGCTCAAAATGGCGCGAACCAAGAAACAATAAAACTACCAAATCCTACTTTCTATTTCCAACCAGATTGGTCTCCAGATGGCAAACACATTGCATATACAGATACCAATTTTGTTATTTGGATTGTAAACTTAGAAACCAAAAAAATTACAAAAGTAGATGCTGACGGGTATGCACATCCGAACAGAACAATGAATCCTAAATGGTCTCCAGATAGTGATTGGATTGCATATGCGAAACAAAACAAAAATAACTTTAAATCGATCTACGCATATCAGATAAGTACAAAAAAAATAATTCAAATCACAGATCCAACTGCAGATGCAATTACACCCATTTGGGATGCATCTGGTAAATATATTTTTACATTGGCAAGCACAGATTATGGTTTACAAACGGGTTGGCTAGATATGAGTTCTTATGATTCAAGTATAACAAGATCTCTCTATTGCATTGTTTTGGATGCAAAAGGAAAATCTCCCGTTTTACCAAAAACAGACGAAGCCACTGCAAACAAAGAAGCAACCGAAGATGAAAAGAAAAGCACTAAAAAGGCTACTGAGCTTTCTAAAGAAAACAAAACAAGCATCGATGAAACCGGAATATTTGATAGAGCTGTGGTCTTAAAATTAGCTGCACGAAATTACACAGCTTTAATAAAAGGTCCTAAAAACAAAGTGTTTATCTCAGAAACAACTCAAAACAATCCTGGGTTCACAATTCATAAGTATGATATTCTCAAAGAAAAACCAACAATTTTCGCAACAGAAATTTCTTCAATGACCGCTTCAAATGACAGAAAATCCATTTTACTTTCAAAAAAAGGGATCTGGAGTTTAGAAAACAGTACAGATGAAAAATCGGGGAAAGACACACTCAAAACAATGATGAAAATAAAAGTAGATCCAAAGGCTGAAGCGCAGCAAATATTTAAAGAAGGGTGGCGTTATATGCGTGACTTTTTATATGTAGATAATGTTCATGGTGCTCCTTGGGATGCTATTTACAAATGGTATTCACCTTGGATAAATGATGTAAAACACAGAACCGATTTAAATTATGTGGTAGATATTATGAGTGGTGAAGTTGCCATAGGACATTCTTATGTTTCTGGTGGAGATTTACCAAATATAAATAGCGTTCCTGTAGGTTTATTAGGTGTAGATTTAGAAAAGAGTAATGGATTTTATCGATTTAAAAAGATATACAAAGGGGAACGTTGGAATCCTAGTATTAAGGCACCATTAGGTGCACCAGGAATAGAGGTGCATAAAAACGATTATTTGTTAGCAATTAATGGCGTTTCATTAACATCAAAAATGAATCCTTATGTATTATTAGAACAAACTGCAGGAAGAGAAATTTATATAAAAGTGAATGATACTCCGTCGAAAAAAAATGCAAGAGAGGTTTTAATTACGCCAACAGCTAGCGAGCGGGGTTTAAGAGCTATTGATTGGGTTGAAAGTAATCGTAGAAAAGTCGATCAGCTTTCAAATGGAAAATTAGCATATGTATATGTACCAAACACAAGCCAACCTGGTTTTACCTCCTTTAATCGTTATTATTTTTCTCAACAAGATAAAAAAGGTGTAATCATAGATGAACGTAATAATGGTGGCGGTTCTGCTGCAGATTATATGATTGATATCATGTCTCGAGAAGTCGTTGGTTTTTTTAATAGTAAAAGTGAAAGTAGAAGACCTTGGACAACACCTATGGCAGGTATTTGGGGACCAAAAGTGATGATTATTAATGAAAGAGCAGGTTCTGGAGGAGATTTATTACCTTACATGTTTAAAGAGAAAAAATTAGGCCCTTTGATTGGCACGAGGACTTGGGGTGGTTTAGTTGGAACTTGGGACACGCCACCTTTTATTGATGGAGGAAGAATGGTTGCACCACGTGGTGGCTTTTTTGATGTTGACGGAAAATGGGCCATTGAAGGTGAAGGAGTTGCACCAGATATTGAAGTACATCAAACCCCGAAAGAAGTTTTATTAGGACAAGATCCACAATTGGAAAAAGCTATTGAAGAAGCTTTAAGATTATTAGAAGGAAACGAATTCAAACTAAAAGCAGAACCAAAAGCTCCTATCCGTTCTAAAAGAGCTAAAGGATATGACAACTAACTTAACTAGAATCCCCGCAAAAGCGGGAATTTATTTTTTGGAATATAACGCAATAAAAAATTGAAAATTACTGAAACTCATAACGTACCAAAACTAGAAAACCCAATTCGTTTTCAAGAATATGGAGTGGGTATTTTCAACACACTTCCAACCAAATCTGGCATAAAAAAAGCCATCAAAAAAGAACTTATTTATATTGACGGAAATTTAGCGACCACGTCAAAATATATTTCTGGAAATGAAAAAATTGACCTTTTTCAATCTGAAAAATCGTCCATATTTAAACGTTTAGAGCTCAACTTAGAAGTCTTATTTGAAGACGAATATCTAGCAGTTATCTACAAGCCTGCTGGAATTTTAGTCAGTGGAAATAAATTTGTTACCATTGCAAATGGCTTAGCTCAAAATTTGAAGAAAAGCAAACAATCAGATGCTGTAAAACCGCAACCCGTTCATCGATTGGATTACCAAACAAGTGGCTTACTATTAGTTGGTAAAACAAGCACTGCAATTATTGAATTGGGAAAACTATTTCAAAATAAAGAAATTAAAAAAACATATTTTGCAATTACCATTGGAACCATGAATACAGTGGGACGTATCAATTTCCTGATTGATAAAAAAATAGCACAAACAAAATTCGAAGTCTTAAAAACAGTAGTTTCAGAACGTTTTGGGTATTTAAACTTTGTAAAGTTAGCACCAAAAACAGGCAGAAAACATCAGCTGAGAAAACATGTAGCTGAAATTGGCAATCCTATTTTGGGTGACAAAAAATACTTTTTAGAACATAAGATATTAAACGGAAAAGGATTGTTTTTACACGCGGCAACCTTAGATTTTGTACATCCTTTTACAAAGGGTGAAATTTCTATTACCAAAGAGTTGCCAAAGAAGTTTAAAAAAATTTTTCCTGATCTTTTAATTTATTTTTAAAAGAATAGAGTAATCTAAAACAAAAGTATTTCGAAACATGTTTTAGATTAATCCCATTAAAATAAATAAGTTCCTTTAAAAAGTAATAAATTAGCTTCTTTAATGTTTACAGATTCAAGATGAAGAAATTTTTTAAAATTTCAGGAAGTATTCTTTTCGTGTTACTTGCGGCTGGAGCTATTTTTTACCTTGCAAAAAACGAACCCCTTCCAAAAGGAGAGCAAGGAAAAGAGGCTGATGCTCTGGCAATTAAAATGCTAAACGCACTAAACTACGAAACCTACAAAAACACCGAAACCATCGCTTGGAATTTCAGAAATGAACATTTTTATAAATGGAACAAACAAAAAAATATTGTCACTGTTTCTTGGGAGAATAAAAAGGTGATTTTACATACAAACAACCCAAAAAAAACCAAGGCTTTTAAGGATGGTGAAAAAGTGGAAAATACTAAAATCATAAAAAAAGCAACCGCCTTTTTTAATAATGATTCCTTTTGGTTGGTTGCTCCTTATAAAGTATTTGATACCGGTTCAGAAAGACGTATTGTAAATTACAAAGGTAAAGATGCGCTTCTGATTACATATACTTCTGGAGGCAGTACTCCTGGAGATTCCTATTTATGGATTTTAAACGAGGACTACCAACCTACTTCTTTTAAAATGTGGACAAGCATCATTCCTATTGGTGGTCTTTCTGCCACTTGGACTGACTGGAAAAACACAGAGTCAGGGATAAAATTACCAACAAAACATACGCTTTCTGTTTTTGGTTTGGAAATTTATATGGGTAATGTGCAAGCGGTAAATGAGAAAGCAAATGTTTTAGCAAACAGAATTTTAAAAGCGATACATAACGATGCTTATAAAAAAACACGTTTTCTCGAATGGAGCTTTGCTGGCAGAAGATCTTTTAAATGGGACAAAGAAAATAATATCGTAGACGTTTCCTGGGACACCACTCGTGTAAATTTATATACTCGAAATCTAGAAAAAAGTACTGTTTTCTTCAACGAAGAAAAACAAGAAGTTGCAAACGCTGCACTTGTAAAAAAAGCTTGGAATATTTTTAATAATGATTCTTTTTGGTTGGTTGCTCCACATAAATTGTTCGAAAAAGGAGTTATAAGAAGCATACAAAAAGTAGATGGTAAAGAAGCGCTATTAGTAAAATACACCACAGGTGGTTCTACTCCAGGAGATTCTTATCTATGGCTTTTAGATACAACCTATGTTCCAAAAAGTTACAAAATGTTTGTACCAAGTATGAAAATGGAGGGAACTCTTGCTACTTGGGACGATTGGACACCAACAAAAAGCGGTACATTATTACCCACAAATCACAGGTTTTCTAACGGAAATAAATTAAGTATGGGAACTGTAAAAGGATATAACTAATGACTTCAAAAACAATAGCATACGGGATTTTAAGAGCTCTAGGAATTTTAGCAGGAATTTTTCTTTTGAGCTATTTTTTATATGCGATTCAATCTGTAATTAGTTACATTATAATTGCAGGTATTTTATCTTTAATAGCAAGACCTGTAATTCTTTTTTTAAGAAAAAAACTAAAGTTTCCAAACACACTTGCGGTCATTTTTACCATGTGTTTAATGCTAAGTCTTTTAACTGGTTTAGTACTCATGTTTATTCCACTAATTGCAGAACAAGGAAAAAGTTTATCTCTTTTAGAAGTAGATAAATTACAGGAAAATATTCAAGAGATATTCAATGAAATAATCGCTTATTTTTCCTCGAAAGGAATTGATGTTTTAGGTGAATTGAAAAACATTGATTTTCTTACTCAATTTAAAGAAATTCCCAATTTCTTAAATGCTGTTTTAGCAGCACTTGGTTCGTTAAGTGTTGGCTTATTCTCTGTATTATTCATTTCTTTCTTTTTTATGAAAGACAGCCAATTATTAAAGAAAGGTGTGATCACAATAATCCCAAATGGAACCGAAGGCAGGTTTTCTAAATCTTTAGAAACCATTAATAATTTACTATCAAGATACTTTATTGGATTGCTGTTTCAAATTACAATCCTTTTTCTTTTGTACACCTGCATTCTATTGATTTTTGATATTAACAATGCCGTTGTCATTGCCTTCTTGTGTGCATTACTAAATCTAATTCCGTATGTTGGACCAATGATAGGAGCAGTTATCATGTTTGTCTTATCTATGATAAGTAATATTGGACAAGATTTTCAAAATGATATTTTACCCACCACGATGTATGTTATGATTGGGTATTTATTTGCTCAGTTGATTGATAATTTTGCAAGTCAGCCAATTATATTTTCAAAAACAACAAAGTCTCATCCTTTAGAAATATTTTTAACAATAATTATTGGAGGATTACTTTTTGGCGTGGTAGGAATGATCTTTGCGGTTCCTTTGTATACTGCCTTAAAAGTGATTCTAAAAGAATTTTTGGCGGATAATAAAATTGTAAAATCCTTAACTAAAAACATCTAGTTTTTTTTGAATCCAAACATATTACATAGAGATGTTCAGCAATTTATTTCTGATAATTTAAAATCTGATATCACAAAACTAATTTTAAAAGGAAGTCCTTTTAAAGATATTTCTATTCGTGAATTAGCAAATCAGATTGTTGCAAAACAAAAGTCTGAACGGAAACTAACTTCTTGGTTTCAAACCAAGAATATATATTACCCACCAAAGGTTAGCATCGCGCAAACCTCTTCTGAAGTTGCAGCGGACTACAAATCAAACTTGGTTCAAGGAGCATCAATAATTGACATTACCGGAGGTTTTGGAGTCGATTGTTTCTACTTTTCTAAACGATTTAAAGAAGTTATACATTGTGAAATTAACACCGAATTATCTACAATTGTAAAACATAATTACCAACAATTAAGCACCAAAAATATTGTTACTTTTTCTGGTGACGGCATCACGTATCTAAAAAATACAGCTGCCATTTTTGATTGTATTTACATAGACCCTTCCAGAAGAAATGAGCTCAAAGGAAAGGTGTTTTTACTAAAAGATTGCTTGCCTAATGTACCTGAAAATATTGATTTTTTATTCCGTAAAACGAATCAAATTTTACTAAAGAATTCTCCAATTTTAGATATTACAAGTGCTATCAAAGAATTGCAATTTGTAAAAGAAATTCACGTTATTGCTGTTAAAAATGAAGTAAAAGAAGTACTGATCTTATTAGAGAAAAATCACGAAAAAGAAATTCAAATAAAAACGATTAATATCTTAAAAAAGGGTGCTCAAAAGTTCAATTTTAGATTAGGTAAAAGTGTTTCCTCTTCCTATGCTGAGCCACTCACGTATTTGTATGAACCAAACGCAGCACTCTTGAAATCTGGCGGATTTCATCAGATAGCAACGCAATTGAATGTGTTTAAATTACACCCACATTCACACCTGTATACCTCAGAAAATATACTAGATTTTCCTGGTAGAGTCTTTAAAATTGAAACCGTTATTGCTTACGACAAAAAGAAAATAAGCAAGTTGATTTCAGATAAAAAAGCAAATATTACCACTAGAAATTTCCCAAAAACGGTAGCTCAAATTAGGCAAGAAACAAAAATTAAAGATGGCGGTGACGTATTTCTATTCTTTACGACCAATAAAGACAATAAGTTCATCATTATTTTTTGCTCGAAACGATAAGCTAAAAAGTCCATAGTAATAGTATCTGCAACATATAACAACTTTCTTCGGACAATTCTGAGACTTTTGTTTTTTTACACAACTACTTTTTCAGTAAGTTTGTATAAAAAGCTTAACTTACTAGTGTATGCAAACAATCTCTTATCAAGGAATAAAAATAACTCATGAACAGCAAGCTGCTGTAAACGATGCTTTGGTAGTAGAAGCTCCGCTACAAATTAATATTAACCAGGAAGCGTACACGGTTGTTATGAGAACTCCTGATAATGATTTTGAACTTATCAGAGGTTTATTGTACGCCGAAGATATTTATAAAAGCACAAGTCCTCTTAATTTTGAAATAATGAAAGAGGAGAACGAGATTCCTTCAATTATAAATGCGTCAATTCCTAAAGAAAGTATCGGAAAAGGCTACTTGAATAAAAGAACCTTATTGTCTGTTTCATCTTGCGGAATCTGCGGAAAACAAGAGTTAAAAGACATCAAAGTTACTGGAGAAAAACTAATTTCAAACCCTACTTTTTCGTCAGATATTTTACACGAAATGTTTTCTAAAATGAAAAAGCTCCAAGAAACATTTAAAACATCAGGCGGCAGTCATGCAGCGGCTATTTTTAATAAGAATCATGAATTATTAACTATTAAAGAAGATATTGGAAGGCACAACGCTGTTGATAAAACGATTGGAAATCTTTTGATAAAAAACACCTTAAAACAAGCAAATTATTTATTGGTGAGCGGGCGTGTATCTTACGAAATTGTTTCCAAAGCATTTATTGCTAAAATCCCTATCATTGTTGCTGTTTCTGCATGCTCTTCTTTGGCTGTAGACTTTGCAAAGGAATTCGGAATTTGTTTAATTGGTTTTACTCGAGAACATAAAATGACTATTTACTCGAATCCTGCTTACTTGAAAAAAAACTAAGGTATGGCTCACAAAATAAAGGCACAAACACCCGAGAAATTAACCGGAATTAAAATAACAAAAATTCCACATTCTGCTGTAGGCGTTAAGGCAATTGCTTCCGCATTAACCCATATAAAAGACGAAGTTGGTATTATAAAGGGCATTCATCTATTGAAGAACCTCAATCAAAAAGATGGCTTTGATTGCCCTGGTTGCGCATGGCCAGATCCAGATGCCAAACGTGCTTTTTTAGCAGAATATTGCGAAAATGGCGCAAAAGCAGTAGCCGAAGAAGCGACTAAAAATAAAGTTTCTCCACTTTTTTTTGCGACACATTCTGTGGCTGCACTTTCTAAATTATCTGATTATGAAATTGGTAAAAGTGGAAGAATTACGCAACCTATGTATTTGCCCGAAGGAAAAGATCACTATCAAGAAATTTCTTGGGAAGCTGCTTTTTCTATCATTGGAGAAGAATTAAACAGCTTAGATTCTCCAAACGAAGCATTATTTTACACCTCAGGAAGAACGAGTAATGAAGCTGCTTTTTTGTATCAATTATTTGTTCGTCAATTTGGGACTAACAACTTGCCAGATTGTTCTAATATGTGCCACGAGTCTAGCGGTGCCGCGCTTGTAGAAACACTAGGAATTGGAAAAGGCTCTGTTACTTTAAATGATTTTAATCATGCCGATTTAGTGATTGTCATGGGACAAAACCCAGGGACCAATCACCCAAGAATGTTGACTGCTTTAAGCGAAACTAAAAAAAATGGAGGTAAAATAATTACTGTAAATCCCTTACCAGAAGTTGGTTTGATGAATTATAAAGATCCTCAAAACCCCTTAAAATGGATTGGCTCTGGACAAGATTTAACGGATTTATTTTTACAAGTTAAAATTAATGGGGATGTCGCATTGTTGAAAATCATTTTAAAATTGATGAAAAAAAAGGAAGTAGCATATCCTGGAAGTGTTTTTAACCACGATTTTATCGATAAAAAAACTGCTGGTATTGCAGAAATGTTAGAAGCTCTAGACAATTATTCCATTCAAAAGTTGCTTCCACAAACAGGCCTTTTATTAGAAAAAATAGAAGAAGCAACCGCACTTATTATCAACAATGAAAAAATAATTATTTGTTGGGCAATGGGTTTGACACAGCATAAAAATGCAGTAGATAATATTCGTGAGTTGGTAAATATTCTATTGTTAAAAGGAAGTATTGGGAAAAAAGGTGCAGGAACCTGCCCTGTTCGTGGACATTCTAATGTACAAGGAGATCGGACTATGGGGATTTGGGAAAAGCCGTCTGATTCTTTTTTAGATAATCTAGAGAAAGAATTCAGTTTTAAAGCCCCAAGAAAACATGGCTTAGATGTCGTTGCTTCGATTACAGCAATGCATCAAAAAAAGGCAAAAGTTTTTATTGGGATGGGCGGGAATTTTGTTTCTGCAACCCCAGACACCGAATTTACAGCAGCAGCTTTAAAAAACTGCAGCTTAACGGTTCAAATCTCAACAAAATTGAACAGAAGTCATTTAATTCATGGTAAAAAAGCACTAATTTTACCATGTTTAGGGCGCTCTGAAGAAGACATTCAGGCTTCTGGAGCGCAATTTGTTTCGGTAGAAAATTCTATGGGAATTGTACATCAATCTCGTGGGCATTTAAAACCACATTCTAAAAAATTATTAAGTGAACCTGCCATTGTTGTTGGTTTGGCAAATGCAACTTTTAAAAACATGAAAACAGATTGGACGGCATTTGCTTCAAATTACGATTTGATTCGCTCTAAAATTGAAGCGACCATTCCTGGCTTTGAAAATTATAACGACCGTGTTCGAATAAAAGGCGGCTTTTATCTACCCAACAATGCAAGAGATAATAACTATGCTCCTACTGCTTCAGGAAAAGCAAACTTTACATTAAATGCCCCCTCTGATTTAAAGCTAGAAAGCAATCAATTTATCATGATGACCATTCGAACACATGACCAATACAATACGACTATTTATGGTTTAAACGACAGATACCGGGGTGTTTTAAATGAACGAAGAGTTGTTTTCATGAATGAAGAAGATATGAAAACACAAAACTTAAAACAGCTAGATCTAGTCGATTTAACAAGTCATTTTAAGGATGAGAAAAGAATTGCAAAAGGGTTTTTAGTGGTAGGTTACAACATACCAAAACAATGCACAGCAACGTACTTCCCTGAAGCAAATGTTTTAGTTCCACTTAAAAGTGTTGCTAAAATAAGCAATACACCTGCGTCTAAAACTGTAATTATTAGTATTGAAAAAAGATAAATTATGTTTATAAAATTATTCTTAAAAATAAACCTGTGAAAAACTTACTTCTTTTAATTTTAGTGCTGTTCTGTAGTCATTTTCTAGCGGCGCAGACGCAAGCTATTCCAGAAGTGAACACTCAAAAAGGGTTTATTAAAATTGAGTTTATTTCTATTGACATGCCGGAAACAAGCATCATAAATGAGCCAAATATGGGGTTTTCTGGCATTCATTATAATCTTCTTTTAAATAAATTCTTCTATACAGGTGTTGGTATTTATGGAGCTGTGAGTGGTAAAAGAGGTGGTTTTTTCACTTTGGGAATCAATGCAGGATATAAAAAATATTTAAATGATAAATTATCTATCGATACTGGTTTCCATTTTGGTGGCGGTGGTGGCGCTGGAGCTCCGGATGGTGGTGGTGCATTTATTTTACCACACTTTAATTTGGGGTATAATTTCAACCATTTTTCTGTGCATGCAGGTTGGAGTTACGTCAACTTTTTTGATGCTGGACTTATCAAAGGAAATCAATTAAATGTGGCTTTAGAAATTCCTTTAGATTTTAAATATTCAAATTATAAAAATGCTGAAATTAATTTTTCCTCAGAAATTTTAAACAACTCTTCTTGGAAACAAAAAACTAAAAAAAATTCTTTTTTAGTTCATTTTAATAATTTAAAAGTCAAAAGTGAGGGACCTCTTAAAGGAAAAACAATAAGATTGGCTGGTTTTGAGTATGGACATTATTTAACAAATACTTGGTTTGCCTTTTTAAAAGTAGATGGCGCTTATAGTGGAATTAGAGGAGGTTACATGGATGTTTTTTTAGGTGGAGGATACCATCTTTCTTTACATAAGAATAAGACCAATATTATAGCAAAGTTTGCGATTGGTGCTGGTGGAGGTGGCGGTGTAGATTCTGACGGAGGCTTTTTATTACAT
>Ga0307488_10002581_pt1 | contig 15283 bp, 25 predicted proteins | sample SB02metaG_FD_202248 | JGI IMG/M metagenome (GOLD analysis project Ga0307488, IMG submission 202248) | Sea-ice brine microbial communities from Beaufort Sea near Barrow, Alaska, United States - SB 0.2 | ecosystem: Environmental > Aquatic > Marine > Coastal | place: USA: Alaska | collected... | reverse complement strand
AGAAAACTCCTAGAGTGCCTAAGGAAATACGGCTTAAAGCGTATTATGCTATTAAACATTTCCCAGGTGAGTATCATATGGAAGAAGCACGAAAACTAGCACCAGAAATATTTGGTGATTGGAATGCAGGGCTTGCTATATCATGTGCTTATTGCGGAGCAGCTGATTGTGATGTCGAGCATGAGTAGATACTTCTGTGGCAATAAAGTTATCACCATATTACAGTACCTTGCGTTGTTTGTGTTAGGTTTTGTGGTAGGGTTGCTAGTGCCACTCGTGTGGTTACTATGAGTCAACCTTGTCCGTCAGATCGTGCGATACTATCAGTAATGCAATTTTACAGAATGACTGAGGCTGATGTTCGCGAACTTTATATGGATGAAGTTTACGCAATGCAGAGATTACTTGATGCAGGTATTGATCTAGGTAACCCAAAGAAGCTTGATGAAGGAAAAGATTAATGAGTACAATAATACGTAATGCCCTTCGTACACCAGACGGTACAGAAATCAGAAGTCGTCATAGACATGATTATGTTACTCATACTGATGCAAACGGTAAAGAGTATATGGTTGACGGTGGATTAGATTATATTCGTCGTAGTGCAAACGGTGATGAAGTAGATATGGTTGTTACAACTGAAGATTCTTTTGAAGCAGTTAGACAAGCATGTGATTGGGGAACGTACGGCATTAATGGAGATCAGCCATTATTATATATAAAATTGTGTGATATGGAAACGGCTCATATTGAAGCAGTACTGCAAAACGTATCACGAATTAACCCATCTATTAAAACATCAATGGAACATGAATTAGAGTATCGTAAATGAGTACTTATTGGATTAGTTGTCCGGACGTTATAACCAGAGAAACTAAACACCACGAAGTAGATCATTCTATCTATGTTTATATCAGACAGTTAGAACATAGATTGGATAGGGCAAATAGGGAAATTACGTATGTTGCCTCCTTATCAGAGACTCCTTTAATAGAAGAGGAGATGAAGCATGAGTGATTACCACCCAGACAGTTGGGTCGTTATTAAAATAATAACAGAAGAAACACTAAACTCTTCTAACACTGCATACATAGAAGGTAGAACTTACTACAAAGTATTAGCAGGATGGAGTGGTGGTTACTTACATGGTAGTTCGTGGCGGCTAAACAGCGGCATTAATCTTGTATTTGACCATGAAGATGAAATTCACTTTTATGGTCACAGTGGTTCTAATTACATATGTCATAAAGAAACCTACGGACTTAAAATGAGTACTGCTGGTATCTTTAAACAAATGCAAGAAATTGGTACAGGGCTGGATGGTTCTGCTAAAGTAGAGTTGATGCCCGAAGATACCGATTGGACTAATATTAAATATGATTAGTTATAGTACAAATTGGATGGGTCCAATCTCTACTAAGTGGTACGATGATAGAGACATACCATTTGTAATGAAGAAAACCTCCGGAAAACATCTACCAGCAGTAGAGTACAGAGATTATTTAGAAAGTTACTCTTGTGGACGTATTGATATCTATGGACTTGATGAAGAGGAATACTATGCAGGTAAAGACGAGTACGGTGTTGCGCCAATGCGCTCAGAAGATTGGAATGCATTTGGTGAATGGTTAGAAAATAGAACTGAAGATTTTATAAAAACTACACACAAAGAACTGATACGCCAATTTGAAAATCACTACGGCAAACCTATAAGATGGTACGATGAATAGATTAAACTTTTTAAGAGTCTTATTAATTATATGGTTAGCTTGGTTAGTAGAAAAAGATGATGATCTATACGGTACATTAATGAGTATTCGTAGAATGCAAGAATGTAAGAAACTAGTAAAAGGAGGATGATTTGCATATTATGTATAATATGCGATAGTGCAAGGATGAGGCTCTATGTGTACAGAATCGGGGCGTTTCACCACACATACTGCAATTGTGTTTAGCAAGGATCACACAGGACGGAAATACATGAAACAGGAGATTGTAACTATGCATAAGTTATTCGCATTAGTAGCAGTAGTTTTGTTAGCAAGTTGTTCTACAGTCGATGCTACCTATCAAGGTGGTAAGGGTGTTGTGACTGGTGTTGCTCAAGATGGTTTGGGTATTACAGCAGGAACTTTTGACGTTATCTCTAATGTCATCAAAGATGTTGCTACCAAGACTGGCGTAGATATTGATAAAGACGCCGAGTAAGTAAGGAGTTCGCCGGCCAAGGATGGCACTATAATTATATTAAAGGTTTATTATGAGTCGTCGTGAAAAGACATTAGCAGTAAAAGCGAATCAACAGATATCTATATGCTGTCAATCACTATGTGATAAGTATGTAGTTGAAGAATACATTAATACACTTGAGCGTGAGCTTTACGATTTACGGAAGTACGTTGCTGAGCTCGAAGAGGATATGAAATGAGTAAGAAAACTAGGTTTGATTTAGAACAAGAAATAATGGAATGTTGGACTGTCACAAAGGATATTGAGACCCTGTATGAATACATTGGTGATCATGAATTCTTTGAAGGTATGAAGCCTGAACACACTGACAAGATACTGAACATTATGATTGGTATGTCTCAATTATACGAAGTAAAATTCGATAAGCTATTTAAGACCTTTGAAGAATGTTTACAGTTAAATGAGTTTAGAGATGTAGAGTTTGACAACTATACTTCTACTGAATGGGACCAAGCCTTTGAGCCTGACCCAACAGCGGGCGGTGCGATTCAAGAAATCGTTGATAACAGAGATACAAAATAACCATTGACATTCACAAGGAACTGTTGTATAATGGTACTATAAATTGATATGGACTTATAATATATTATGAATATTTTTATTTTGGATAATGATCCAGTTAAAGCTGCTCAAGATCAATGCGATAAACATGTAGTAAAGATGATTATCGAATCAGCACAAATGCTATCAACAGTTCATCGTATGGTTGACGGTGTTATGGAACGTCGACCATCTAAGTCAGGCTCAATGATACAATACTTCAAACTAGAAGATATTAGGGAAACCACGTTATACAAAGCATGTCATTTTAATCATCCATCTACCGTATGGACCAGAGAATGTTCAAAGAACTACGAATGGCATTATGACCATTTTGTTGCTCTTTGCGATGAATACACATTCAGATACGGTAAGATCCATATGACAGACACCAAACTTCGTAAAGCACTGCGCCATGCGCCGTTCGAGATTAAACAAACAGAAACTATGACACCATTCAAATTAGCTATGGGTTCTAACCCAGAGTGTATTTTTGAAGACGCGGTAAAATCGTATAGAGCATTTTACCATACAAAACAAGACCGTTTTAAAATGGTATGGTCAAAAAGAATTGCGCCATCTTGGTGGAATAGTAGTGAGAGTTTAGCTTAATTATAATTAATGGTATATAACGGAGAAGTAAGTGTATGTTGAAAATAGCAAATCAATTGTTTGAAGACGCAGAACGAGAAGACGGTTTTAATAAGGCCGAATTGCTTGAAGCCTGTTTGAGTGCCATGACTGAAGATCAGATATACCGAATGGCAATCAACGAAGGTTTCGTTGCAGTTGATCATAAAGGTATTGATTACGATAAATCTACTCCTGAGAGAATCATTGATGCTGTGTTAGCAAGGCATGGCGAATGATAATGGATAACTGGATGTTCATCCTCACTGCGATAACCTTTACTGGGTTTGGCTACTATGTAGGTCATACTACGGCTCTATATTACGATGTAAAATTAATTACACAAAACGTAATTGACCAGTTAGAAGAGAAAGGTTTTATACATAAAATCATTAATGAAGAAGGTGACGAGGAATTAGTTCCACACCCAGAGGCAAGGAAAACACAATGATTAATAACGTGTCTTTTGATAGACCTACATACATCCCAGCTAAACCAGCCTTTATAGATTATCAGGAGATAACTGTTAAATCAGTCGTTAGAGTAAACGGTAATACTCAGCGTGAAATAGTATACACCTACGATAAACATGGCAGGTTAACTGAGACCAACGTTTATAAACGAACTAGTATATCCGCATGACAATAACAACAGACTTTACATTATTCAATGTAGCAATGATTAATCCAATAACGATGGAGCGAATCGAGCAAGGAGACATGCGTGCGCGAGATGCTAAGGCGTTTGTTGAAGAGATGGACGCTCGAGGTATACCAACGATGGTTACTTCATATAGTGAATCCGATACGTTAGCTTTTACTGAATATATGATAGCATCTAAATTAACATCACCGATAGTACCATCATCTGAGAATACATAATGAAAGTAAACGTTGGAGTTCGTGGAAGCAAGTTAGCAATAGCTTATTGTAATAAAGCATTAGATACATTAAAACTTAAAGATTCTGAGCGTATTATTATCGAATCAACCGCAGATTTAAATCCAACAACATCTATTGAAGAAATGGGTGGCAAAGGAGTATTCTGTAAGGAGATAGAAGACCACTTAATGGAACGTAGAATTGATATAGCAGTACATGCGTTTAAAGATGTGACTCGAGATAACGACATGTTCTTAGAGATTCCTTGTGTATTACAAAGAAACAACTACCATGATTGTCTTATAGGTAATCATGTAGATCCGAAGACAATAGGTACTAGCAGTCCTCGAAGAATAGCACAGTTAAAAGATCTCTATCCTCTTTCTAAGATCATTCCAATAAGAGGTAATATAGATACTCGAATTGCTAAACAGGAGGCTGGAAAGTATGACGCGATTGTGTTAGCAGTGGCTGGTGTTCAGGAATTAGGTTATACAGATAAGATAACTCGATTATTTGATATAGATGAGATGATGCCTGCTCCTGGGCAAGGCGTGATTGCTATTCAAACTGTTAGACCGATAACAGTAAGAGAACATAATATCGTAGATGAAATAAGATCTAAGAATCATTCAGATACTTGGTATTGTGCAATGGCTGAAAGGTATATGTTAGAACGAATAGATGGAAATTGCCAAACTCCCATTGGTAGTATATCTAATATTAAGTGGGGTGGTATGCTCACGATGGAAGCACAGAATTGGGAAACAGGAAAACGAGGTTTTGTTAGAGGACCAAGAGAAAACTATAAGGAACTCGGTTACGAACTAGGTTCAATGCTAATATGAAAAAAGAAACAATACAAATCCACAAAGAAGTAGCAACGCAAGTTAGTACAGGTCTGGTCATCAACTACCCACTCAATCTTGTGTTACTTTATATACTGATAGAACTATATGGAGTAACTAATCCTCTTTATATAGGCACTACAATCACTCTAATCATGACAGTTATTGCTTATACGCGTATCTTTATTCTAAGATCATACTTTAGTAAAAAATATAAAAGAACTAATAACCACCAGACTTAAACCAGCCTTTACCTTTCAATTGAAATCCACCACTCCCAGCTACGAATACTTTCTTTAGTTCGTCTTCTTTACACTCAGGGCATGTTGTTAATGGATCTGCAGTTATCTTTTGCATGATTTCTAGTTTAGATTCACACTTCTTACATTCATAGTTATACGTTGGCATTCAATAGTTTCTCATGTTGTTTAATCTATTTCTATTTATCATTTATTCAAGACAAAAAAAGGGACCCTTGCGGATCCCTCAAAAGATGTCTAGTTAAACTAGCTTCTTATTATTTGAACTACAAATCAGACTTAGAACAAGTTTGAGATGCGGACTTTACGGTAGTACTTGTTAGTATTACTTGTAAGTGCGCCTGCAGTTGTAGCAGCGGTTCCATCAGCGAAAGGATTAGAAACCATCCCATAACGCGTTTTGAAGCCAATTTTCGGTTGGAAAGTATTCTCGCCAACAGCACGAACCATTTGTAATGGAACATATGGGCAATAGAAGATACCAGCATCGAATGCAGAAGTACCTTTGTAGCCAACTACCAAGTAGTTTCCACCGGCAAATGGGTCAACATAAACACGGAATCTACCGTTAAGAACACCAGCAAAAGTATTGCCTGTATCATCAACTTCTAGAGTGTTGCTGTTAAGAGCAGGAGTATAATCTAATACACCAGCCATTTGAAGGGCAGAAGCAACGTCAGAAGAACAGATAACGATGTTACCTTTACCACGACGAGTTCCTTTAGCAATTGCGTTAGCTTCTTGCTCGATTTGGAACATAAGACCTTTGAACTTCTCAACAGACCAACGACCGTTAGCATCAACATCTAAGTCGAATACGCCAGCAGCAGCAGTGTTTGTAGCACCAGTTTCAGCAGTAAGATAAATTGTACGAACTACTTCACGGTTGATTTCGGTTAGGATCTCAGTTTGAAGGATGTTAGCCAATTCAGTCTCTGCGTCAAGTCCGTGTACAGCTTTAAGATCTTGAGCAAGCTCAGTAGTGTACTCAGCTTTCAAAGCACGAGTCTTAGCAGAAACAGTTACTTTCTCAATTGAGAAGGCCATTTCGCCATAAGGTGTTCCAGCTTCGCCTAATGCTTCAGCAGCGCCTGTGTCCATACCAGTACCTGAAGTAACAAGTGCAGGGTTAGCGTTAGGAATTGTATTAGCGTGAGTACCTGCACCAGATGCAGAAGTATCAGCTTCGCCGTAAAATGCTTCAGCTCCACCTTGAGTACCCATGCGAGCGCGCATAGCAAAGATCAGACCAGTAGGTCCAGTCATTGGCTGTACGCCACAGATGTCATAAGCAATCATGTTAGGAACAGCACGTCTTACAAGACTGATTAGGATTGGATCGTAACCAGCAGTAGGACCAGCAGCAGCAGAAGCACCACCGTACCCGCCAGTACCAGCATCGTTAGTAGGTGATTCAGAAAGCAAGCTTGTCATGTTAGCAGAAAGGTCGCCAGTTTCAGCGAGGGCACGTTCTGTGTTCTCAAGAATAGTAGCTGTTACAGCTTTCTTGTGCTTGTCAGTAATTGGTGCAAAAGATGCATGCTCTAGGATAGGGCTCCACTTTTCCACAAGTTTTTGATAGTTATTCATATCTATCTCCTTTGATAAATGAATTAATTTTTAAATTAAGTTTAAGTTTCAAAACCAGAATTAATTATTCTTTCTTGTGTCGAACGCCTCAACAAGAGCATTAATAGAAGTGTAATCAGAAGTTGGTTTGGTTACTTCCTGTTCTTCTAGAATAATTTCGTCAGTCTCAGCTTGAACGTCATGTTTCTCAACAATAACTTTGTCGCTGAAGAACGACTCCTTAATTACCTGAAGATTCTCTGCATAAGCAGGAACGTCTTCAACATCAAGTTTCTCAGACAATGTTCTCAAACGTTCTACCTGATTTTCAGATAAACCTTCTGAGAGACCGTCAAATACTTTCGCTGCTTTGAAAGATGCAATTTCTTTCTGCAAGTCAATGTTCTCATTTACTAGACCATTAGCTTTATCTTCCAAGTCAGATACTTGTCCTTCTAGTGATTCAACAACATCAACAGTTTCTTCAGAAACGGCAACGTTATGTTCCACGAATAAGTTCTTTAGACCAGACATTAATGATTCTGCCATCTCAACCTTAATACCGGCTTCGATTGCGATTTCATTCTCGCCCATCCATTCAGTAACAACGTAATCAAGATACTTATCAACATTCTCTGAAATAGTATCTAGCTTCTCGGTTACTGCTTCTTCCAAAGTAGCATCTAAAGAAGCTGTCAATTCTTCACGAATTGTTTCTTCTCTTTTGCTTACTTCTTCATTCAGCGCAGCTTCAAAAACCAAAGTGATTTTGGATTTGAAATCTTCTGATAAATCTTCACCTTCGATGATTGACTCAATTGAAGACTCGATAACTACTTCTTCAATAGTCTCTACATCTTCTACTGCTACGTCTTCAGTTGCTGGGGTTTTAATTGCTTCGCCAGCGCCTTTAGGCTCATCAGTTTTGGTCTTCTTTAATTTGTCCTTTTTACCTTCTCCACCTTCTGGTGTTACAGGGGTAGGAACGGTTGAAACACCATCGTCGGAAACGAATTTTGCGTCTGCCATGTTATTCTCCTTTTTAATTTGTTATTAACAAATATTGGTTTTATATTTAATTAACTGTTTTATTTATAAAAGTTTAGTTTCTCAAAGAACGGACGAATGATTCAAACATTTTCGCGGCCGTTACTTCGTCAATAGTCTTAGTTATACGATTATACTTTTTCTCGGCAATCTTAGCAATTTCCTCAACCATTTGAGTGGCTTGCCAATTACCTGAAGCTATATCGTAATAATACTCTACGTTTTCCATGATACCATTTACAAACGCATTTGGTGCAGACGGATCGGTAACAATATCAACAGTAGAGAGGTGGAAATCTTTCTGTACTTCCATTACACCATCTTTACCTGCCTTGACCGAACCAAGACCGCGAGTCGAAACTCCAATCTTAACGCCTTCATCCAATAAGCTTTTTACAATTTCACCCATAGGGGTACCAAGGATTTTAGCCTTGCCGTAGAAATCGTTTCCTTCACGACGCATTTCAGTGATAAGATGCGAAACGCGATCGCCATTGATCTGAGGACCATCAGGATGCCCTAATTCTCCAAGTGCACGTTTAGTTTGAATGAACTCTTTATTGTATCGAGCCATCTCAGTTTCTAAAGTTGCGCTAGGATAAATTCTTCCATTGCGATTTTTAATATCGCCTTGCATGAAGATACCTTCGATATAGTAATTCTTACCGCCGCCTTCTTTAGCTTCGGTAATTACCTCGAGTTCTTCAAGATGTTCTGTTATTAAATTCATAATTGTTTCCTTGTAAATGTATTTATACAACTAAGTATAATGAGCAACACCAACCATTAATACTGCAGAAGCGGCGGTTAAGGTATCTGTAGGATCTTTCTTACAAAATGCTTGCCCAGGACCTGCTGTAAATGTACCAAGAACATCTCCACCAACATTCTTATGAGTAATAAGTATACCTGATGTAGTCGCGTTATATAATCTAACGAGAGTTGCTGTACCAATATTATCAGCAGCTGTTATAGAAGCTTCAGTACCTTTAACTTTAATTACACTAGGCATTATACATTATCCTTTGCGAACGATAGTATTTCGTTATAACCAGCTTCATCAGCGATTAACACACTGTACATTTCGTTTGTATTATTTTCATTCAGGTTCTCAAAAACAATATTCAATAACGAAGCATCTTCTTCAGATATTTCAACAGTTTCGCTGTTTGACAATTCAAACGAACCTGCTTCTATTTCTTCGTAACGACTTGCCTTAGCAAATATCTTTGCTGCTGACAATGGTTTAGCGTTAACCATTTGATCGCCTTTAGCATAAGCATACAATGATTTAACATTTGAGAATACTTCTGCTAACTTATTCTGCCACCACTCTTCAGGATCTTGACCTTCTGTTTTCAGATAGTCTCCAATCTCTTCAGCGGCGTAACAAACAAAATGTAGTTGCTTCATCATCATTGGGATTTCTTGCTGGGGACTCTCAAGCAATTCATCTTCTGTAGAAACTTTATCTAACATTTCTTTGAACGTTAACGATATGGTTTTACCGTTTGAATCTTTAATAGTAACTTGTGAAGGCTTCGGCTTAGATTGCTTTTCTAGAGTATCAGCAGAATCTGTATCGGATTCTTGTTTGATGTCAGCTTTCTTTGCTGGTACTTTAGGCTTCTTTTCAGCTTTAAGAGTATCACTATCGCCACAAGCAGATTCTTCCTGATCATCTTCAGGCTTCTTATCTTCAGGCTTCTTAGCATTTACACCAAGAATTTCTGTAATTGATTTCTTATCGGATTCAGCTGATTCACGAGTTGTTGGTAAAGCGATCAGCGGTAAAGTTTGAACCTTCTTAGGCTTTTTATAAGCTTGGTCGTAATCTTTCTCGTCGTCAACTTTATCTGCGATACGCTTGCCTGATTTAATACCGTCAATATCACCAGTAAACTGGCTATCTAAAGCAACAGGATGGGGGATTACCTCGATCGTATGCTGATCCTTAAAGCGCTTCTCTTCAGGTGCCTTGGGGTCGGTGGCTACCTCGGAAACAAGATCTTTAAAATTTTTCATGTTTAGTCCCTAATATTTAATTTATTTACTTATTTATATTAAAACGGATCATCTGAGTCGGAATGTCCACCGAGGGCTTTTTCTTCCGCGATTTGTTCTTCCATTTTAGTTATATCTTCGTCTGTCATTTGAAGTACATTACGTGTAATCCACTGATGAGAGAAATACTTTCCAGTATACTCAGATATATCTCTGAGAGTATTCAATCGCTCTCTCAAAATTTCAGCTTCTTTTAATTCTTCAAAATAATTATCTTTAACAAAGTCATATCTTAAATCATTTCTGATCTCATTAAATTCCTCAGGTGTTAAAATACCTTTTAGAATCAATTGCTTTTCTAATACAGTATTAAATATCCATGAAAAACGCGATCGGATCCTTCTAATAAATTTACCAAACTTTAATTCATCACGTGTCATCTCTGAAGTTCTGCCAAAGCTTGACATTGCTTCTGGCTCTAAACGAGATAATGGTACTTTCAACGCCTTATATAGTTTGCGCTGAAAGTACTCTAAATTTTCGTTGTTACTCAACCCAGGTGCATTACCACCAGCAAGAGTATCTACTTCTGTTGACCTTTCACCACCTCTACGTGGAAACCAAAAATCTTCGGTCATGGTCATCATTTTCTTAGAATCAGATATTTCACCACTACTAGAATTATACTGTAGCTTATTCTTATGGCGAGCCATCATATCTCTTAAATACTGCTCTGCTTTATTCTTAGGTAAGTTACCTACATCAATATAAAAGATTCTGCGTTCTGGTGCTCTAGTTAACGTATAGATGACAACAGCATCTTCTAACATACGTAACTGATTCAAACCTTTAATCGCAGGATGTAGGTGAGATAGTACTAAAGCATTATTCTCACTCATCAATCCTGAAGTAACTCTAGCAATAGAATCCTTGGATATCTTAATTCCCGACGTGCTGCTAGCAGGTCCGCCTGCTCCTGTACTTGAATTCAGAAACCCTGATTCAGAATACATGTAATACTCATTCTTAACCGACTTAATCGGAACACCAGAATGAGGATCCTTTCCTTTCTTATCAACTTCACGTATTAACTTTAGCTTACGTGGATCAACATATCGTAATTCAATAACACCTTTCTTGATGTCTTTAGGATCAATTACGATATGGTAATTAAGTCTTCCATCTACGTAGAACTTTTGAAACATATCATACGCGTTATTAGTAAAATCAAATAACGCAAGTATAGTATCAAATTCTTTTACAATTGATTTCTTTACTTTATCAGATAGATCTGTTTCACCCAAACTGACTTCAACAACTCTATCATTAGTATCGACACTAATTGCTTCGTTAACTATATCATCTACAGCAACATTAATCTCAGGCTGCATCGCCATAGCACGATATTTTGTAATAAGTTCAGACTCTGTTTTAGCAGAACCTTCCATATCCAATATCGTATTATAAAAACCACCGAGCGCATTACCAACCGTAATCGCTCCATCATCGTTAGAGGGTTCGGCAAAAGATACTGGTAAACTAGTATCTTCTTCTGTCCTCTTTATATCAAAGCCGAAAATCTTCAAAATGTCACCTTTTATTATATAAAATTATGTAGTTGGATTTCCAGTAGTACCTTCAACCTTCCATAGGTCGTATGCAAAGGTAACACCGAATTCCTGAATCGTATCATTACTAGACCAATCCATAGTGATCGCGTCTGTACTGACTGGGAACAATCCTTCAAACACGTACGTACGAATCGCCGTACCGTCTTTGCTGTATTGAGTAATCAATGCATTGGATTTATAATCTTGTGGTAACGCTCTAGTGTTTGAATCATGCGAGTTAATCGCGTTGAGCCAAGCTTCTATTGAGTTACGTACCAAGAAGTCTTCGTCGTTAATGATTGTAACTGCCCAATCTGCAAACGTTCTATCACCAGCATATTTAACCTGTCTACCAAAATATGGAACAGTGAATTGCCCTACTGTACTTTCGGGCAATCCAGCTGTCTTAATCATAAACGGCGCCTTAAAATCGGCTGACGGATCAATAGGGTTCAGAATTTGCACTTGGAATAGATTGGAACGAGCACCACCGCCGGTAAGCTGTGATTTAAACTCATTTATATTAAATGCCATTCTTATTCTCCTTTATATTTTATATATTTATTAAGTTAGTGAACCAACAATTTCTTCAAACTCAACACCGCTGCGAGTAGCAACAAATGTAAGCTCAATGTTATTGATTGAACGTGCAGGCTTAATAAAGATATTAGCTCTGAATTTACCTTGGTCAATGACGGCAGGAGTATTTACAGTTGCATCAGATATGACTCTGAAATCAACGATTCCGCGCCTACCTTGAATATCACGTAGGAATGGTTCAACAATTCCTTTAAACTGTGCTTGAGTGAATTCGTCGTTCAATTCAAACAAGAACGATTGCGCTGCATTAGCAATTGATTTCTCAACAGCAATAAACAATCTACGAACGTTAATTCTATCGAAAGCACTGTTCTGACCTAAACCAGTCTTATCACCAAACAGTACAATTCCTTGTCCTACTTGACTCATTACTGGGTTAACTTCATTGCTATACAATTGATCTCTTTGAGCTTTATTAGGATTGAACGCAAGTTTAACAACATTCTTGATTACGCCCTTGCGGAAACCAGCAGGAGATTCGTAAGGTTCAACTCTCGAAGCAAGACCAGCAACATCACCGTTAAGCGGAGTGTATCTATAAACATCGTTATAACGATCGTATCTATACTTATAACCTGAATCAATTACTGAGTAAGAAGATGAAGGTAACGAGTTACGATAGTCAATTACGTTGGATAACATTTTTTCTGTCTTGCTTTCATCAACAACGTCTGAACTAGCCGGTGAGATAAACGCAATACAATCTTTTCTGTAATCTGCAACATTCGAGATAATGTACGTAGCAAGATTACCTGCGCTATCACCTTTACCTTGAAGTACAAAAGAAACATCAATTTCGTTTGCTGATTTAAATAAATCGTAACCACCGGCAAGATCTGCTAGAGTTGCATCTGATTCTGTTCTACCTGCTACTGCCCCGGCTAATGATTCATAAGATGAAGTAGAGGTGTTAGCTTCAAAGTGAGCAGTGTTTGCTACCTGAACCCATGCAGACTCTTGAGTAATTATATCTTTATAATAATTAGTCTTACCACTTGATAATTTAGCAGAAGTTGTTGTAGATACATCAGTATATAGTTCTAAGACCGAATCAGCAGTACCGCTAACTGAACCGTCTTGGTCAATAACAGCAATGTGATAGTTTCCATCTTGAGGCTTTTTGGCAAACAAACCTGACCATGCCCACTTTCTATCAATCTTCAACTTATTTAAACTAGTTTCAGGTAAAGTATATTTACCATTGAAAGTAATATCGTAACTGTATGCTGCAATTAATGCATCGTCAGTTTCAACAGTACCACCAGCGTTTCTTGCTACTTCAGCAATTGAGGCAACAGGAATATTTTGATATCCTACTGAGTTGTTACCGATAACGAATACGTCGTCAATATCAATGTCTGCAATTGGTAACTTGTTAGCCTTAGAAACTTCGAAACTCACGTTGGCGCTATTAAAGGCGATCGTATGAGTAAGGTCAGTATTGCCAGTTATTTTGTTTGTTGGTATATTAGATGTACCATCTTCTCCCATTTCAACGATAACACCTTCATATGCTTCGCTGCGAACATATGCAACTTCTAATGAATTCCCCAATACTCCTGGGTATAAACCTTTGAAAGCTCCAGATGTATCAGTTGTAGTTGTAACATTATTTGCTGTAACTCTTGTATAGGTATCTGCATGGGTTGCGCCGTTATCGACACGAGCTACATACAAAGCGTTTGAGTACGAAAGGTAATCTGCAGCTGTAAAAAATGTTTCGTAGTTGGTGTCGTCAGGCGAGCCGTAACGATTAACCAATTCATTTTCTGAGCTAAGCAAAATTGCTTCACCTACAGGACCCCATCTAAACACTCCGGCTATTGCTGCAGGTGGCGTTGCGATGGCAGGAACCGATGCTGATGCGTCTACCTCTCGAACAATTACGGAAGGACTTACGGAAAAAGCCATATTATTCTCCTTTAATATTATTATCTAAAAAATATTCTTTTAATTTATTTAGTTATCACAGTTTTATTTATAAAAAAAGTTAATAGTACATTTCTTTAAAACATGCGATCGTGTTCTGGATATTCGATCCACCCTTGTGCATCAGGGATATCGTCTCCAGTATCAATGAAGCCAAAAGGTAGTAATTCGTCATCAAGCTGTTGTTCTGTCTTTTCTTTTAGTGCTGCTAAAGTATTAATATCTGTTAATTCCCTAAAGAATCTCTGGTCTGATAACCATGCAAATAATACTAAAGTCATTACAAGATCGTCGTTAGATCCTGTCTCTGCTTCATAACTGTTACCCTTTTTACTAAACCGCGATAACTCCTGTATTGTAGTGTAATCTTGTATAATTAACTGATTTTGCTCAATTAATAATTTCAATATAGAACAACCTTTTGATTTTACACTACGTGTTGTTCGTATTCCATGATCAGATCTTTTTCCTCCAAAGTTCGATACTTGTTTACCAGCTCTGCCAGCATTTTCAGTAAAGAGAAGGTTTTCGTAGCCGTAGTCCATTAAGAGTACATCGGAAACTTGCTCACCGATATCGTTAATTTCAACTAATACTGCTGCCTCATTGTACATCAGCCCTATTCTATATATAACAGACGCAAAGTCAACTGGACTTACAGTATTATCTCTATACACACATACTTGTTTATAAGGCATCTCTGTTGTGTCTATTACATTGAACGCAGAATAGTCAAGTCCTTTACCTCTTGACACATCTACTATCATAACATATGAACGGTCTGGTTGTACTATTTCGTATTGCGTAATATGTTCGCTTTCTGCAATTGGTCTCGATGGCGCAAGTTCTTTAAGTTTTGCTCCACTTATTAGAGTACCAGAAGATCCAAGAAACTGACAGCAGTATTCCTGATTAAACTTCTCCATATCAAAATCTAATGCTTCGAGAGTTTCATCTTTCCACTGTTCATCTCTGCCTGGGACATCGTACCACATAACCTCAACGTATTCATAACCGTTTGTACCTTCTTTAGCACCTTTACAGGTTTTCCAAAAATGATTCAATCCGTTGGGGGTGGAGGTCATTAATAATTTTGTTGTTTTACCAGATGATAT
>Ga0307488_10002580_pt1 | contig 15284 bp, 9 predicted proteins | sample SB02metaG_FD_202248 | JGI IMG/M metagenome (GOLD analysis project Ga0307488, IMG submission 202248) | Sea-ice brine microbial communities from Beaufort Sea near Barrow, Alaska, United States - SB 0.2 | ecosystem: Environmental > Aquatic > Marine > Coastal | place: USA: Alaska | collected 2017-05-06 | reverse complement strand
GCTGACTATTTGAAGCACTTTCGGGCCGATAATATTGTTCGCGACGCCGAAGCGATTCGAGCGGAGTTGAGTCCCGACAAACCGTGGTCAACCATCGGGCAAAGTTACGGAGGCTGGTGCACGATGACCTATCTGAGCCTTCATCCGGAGGGACTGAAGGAGTGTTTTGTTTTTGGAGGTGTGCCGGGACTGGATACCACCGCGAGGGAGATCTATGAAGGAACTTTCCCGATCATTGAAGAACGGAATCGGCGGTATTTCGAAAGATTCCCCATGGATAAAGAACGCCTCGTAAAGCTGGCTGCGCATCTTTTGGAAAATGACGTGCGGTTGCCAAACGGTGATCGGCTGACGCCTCGACTGGTGCAATTGCTGGGAATAAAGCTTGGGTTTGCCGACACGTCTGAAGAAATCCACTACCTGCTGGAAGAAGCGTTCGTTCAAGCAGGCGATGAGGAAGTCGTGAGCCATGCATTCCTCAAGGGAATTTCCTCGAGCCTGCGCTTCGATACGAACCCGATTTTCGCGATTCTTCATGAGGCGATTTATGCTCAGGGCAGCGCCACGGAGTGGGCCTGCCAGACCGTGCAAAAAGAAAGCTACTCACACTTCGACAATTTCGAGGACTTCCGTTTCTATGGTGAAATGATTTTCCCCTGGATGTTCGATGAGATTTCTGAGCTCAACGGTATGAAAGAGGCCGCGGACATTCTCGCCTCCTGTGAAGACTGGCCCGCAGTCTACGATAAAGCGGTTCTCAGCCAGAATACGGTGCCTACCGCCTGCGTGGTTTATGCCAATGACATGTTTGTGAACATCAAATTCTCGCGTGAGACGATTGAATCCGTGCCCAACATGAAAGTGTTTTATACGAGTGAGTTCGAGCACTGTGGAATTCGCGCCGGCGGCGAAGATCTCTTTTCCCGCCTGATTGACCTTGGTCGCGGAGAAGTTGAGCGGTGAGTTCCTATTTCGAGAGGTTTGGAATATTTCCCAACCCAAGGGGAACCCGGTTCACGGGCGCACTGCGACCACTGGATTTCAACGCTTCGAGAAGTGCCTGAAGCTCCTTCCGCCAGGCTTCTTCTTTGAAAAAGAGATTCGTCGTTTCCCCGGGATCTACATCGAGATTGTAGAGTTGTCCCGTCGCCTCAGGCGCGGTTTCGGGCAGCTCGTATTTTTCCAAAATCCCTTTGCTGTAGTCGTTTCCGCCGGATCCCATGTGGTCGAGATACTTCCAATTTCCCTGACGCAGCTGGAATTCTCCGCGAAAACTTTGGGTCAAGAGGTGCGGGCGGATCGACTTTTCCGGAACCTGTGTCCCAAGCATTGCAGGCAGCATGTCAAAGCTATCGGTCGCAGATTCGTCAGGAAGCTCGTAGCCAACAACGGATGCTAGCGTTGCCAAAATATCGGTCGTATTGGTCATCTGGTCTGAAACCTGGCCCTTTGGGATTCGGCCAGGCCAGCGTGCGATGAAGGGCACTCGATGACCACCTTCCCACCCGTCCCGTTTGACTCCGCGCCAACCGCCGGAGGGATCGTGATCGTGATCTTCCCGCATCCAGGCAACGTGCATGGTTTCCGCGCCGTTGTCGGTGTTGAATAGAATCAGCGTATCCTCATCGATTCCCAGTTCAGTCACGAGATCGAGAATACGCCCCACCAAAACATCGAGCTCGTGGACAAAATCCCCGCGAGCACCGGCTTTGGTCGCTCCGTTAAATTCCGGTGATGGCAACACAGGAGCGTGGCAAATCTGCGTCGCCAAGACCGCGAAGAACGGAGTTTCCGGTGTCTGTTCGCGATGATCGGTCACGAACGCTTTCATTTTTTTATAGAAAAGCTGATCCACCCCTTCGAACCGGTAACCCTGAGATTTCCACCCTTCATCGTTGTCCCAGAGCCATTTTCCTCCGTGATTGGGAAGCGTGTCACGCTTGTGCCGCAGGCTCGCGGGGAACGGCACCATGCCGTTTTCGATAATAACGTAGAGAGGATCAGTCGTCGGACAGTTCGGCGTGACGAAAGATTCATCGAATCCTCGGGCATTCGGCCCATCGACGAGCGGCGTGCTCTTTTTGTAATCGATCAGCAGCGAATTCTTGAATCCACCACCCAGTTTCTTGCCATCTTTGTCCAACCACGTCAGGCCAACATGCCACTTCCCGAAAATTCCGGTGCGGTAGCCTTTTTCCTGCAGCATGCCACCCAATGTGAGTTCCCCCGGCTTCAAATAACTGGGACCTCCTGGGCCTTCGAATGCTCCGCCACCACGTCCCGTGGAACGGTAGATTTGCTGCCCGGAAAACAGGCCGTAACGCGAGGGTGAGCAAATCGTGGAGGGACTGTGCGCATCGGTGAAGCGGATTCCTTCAGCCGCCATCTGATCGAGCCGGGGAGTTTGATAAGCGGACTCTGAGTTGTAACAAGAGAGATCTCCAAATCCCAGATCGTCGGCATAGACGATGATGATATTGGGCAATTCCTCTTCACCATTGGACCTGACCGCGAACGAAGTCGTTATCAGAAAAGCGGAGAAAATCGGAAGGAGCGAGCGAATCATTTCCCGTCATATTAGCCGTTTAGGACAACACTGGCAAACCAACGGCGTCTTTATCAAGGCGTAAGTGTAAACCTGAAAAACAACTCAAAAAAGAACCGCCGGAAAGCTGTGAGACGGTCTCGATCGGCTCAACCAATTGATGCGAATCAATTGGCAACCAGTGCGTGGGATCGCTCAGCGGACAGCGCACAGTTATTTTAACACCAAAACTACCATGACAAAAAACATGAAAGCAGCCCTATTTGTCGAACCGAGGAGGATCGTTCTTGATGAAAAACCTATCCCGGAAGTCGGCGCGAACGATGCCCTCATTCGGATTACCACGACGACGATCTGTGGAACCGATGTTCACATCTTGAAGGGCGAATATCCGGTGGATAAAGGCCTCACGATCGGTCATGAACCGGTAGGATTCATTGAAAAACTCGGCAGTAATGTCCGGGGATACCACGAGGGCGAACGCGTTATCGCCGGTGCGATCTGTCCGAGCGGCTATTCCAACGCCTACCTCGACGGGCTGGCCTCTCAGGATGGCCAGACTGCGGCGCACGGTCTCAAACCGATGGGCGGATGGCGCTTCGGAGACACCATTGACGGCGCGCAGGCGAAGCATCTTCTGGTGCCGGATGCGATGGCCAACCTTTCTCAGGTTCCCGACGCGCTGACCGACGAGCAGGTGCTGATATGCCCCGGACATCATGTCGACCGGATTCGCCGGAGCAGAGTCCGGAAACATCAAGATTGGTGACACCGTGGCTGTGTTTGCCCAGGGGCCCATCGGGCTTTGCGCCACTGCCGGAGCCAAATTGCGCGGCGCCTCCACGATCATCGCGGTCGAAACGGTTCCTGAGCGGATCGAGATGTCAAAGCGAATGGGTGCTGATATCGTGGTCGACTTCGAGGCCGGCGATCCAGTGGACGAAATCATGCAAATTACCCAGGGACGCGGCGTCGATGTCGCGATTGAGGCCCTCGGCTTGCAGTCGACTTTTGAAAGCTGCCTCCGGATTCTCAAACCTGGAGGTACACTGTCGAGCCTCGGTGTTTACTCCGAAGATCTCACGATCCCGGTCGATGCGTTTCGTGCCGGGTTGGGCGACAATCGCATCGTCACCTCCCTTTGCCCCGAAGGCAAAGAGCGGATGCGACGACTCATGAATGTGATCGCATCGGAACGTTTCGATTTCCGGCCTCTAATCACCCACCACTTCGATCTCGAACAAATCGAAGACGCCTACGAACTGTTCGCAAACCAGCGCGATGGTGTGCTGAAAATTGCGATCACACCGTAGACTGATGGGTAGTGAACGATATCACGAATCAGGAGACTCCGATCACCGCATCTTTAGCAGGGTGTTTTTGTGAGAATTAGATCGGAAAATGTTCAGGCACCATTTATTCTGGCCCTGCATTTATGAAATTTGTCTCCCCTCACCTGTTCGGAATCTGGCTGCTTGCGTGCGCCGTGTCACCGGTTGGTGCGCAGCCACGTATCCCGAGTGTTAAAACCAGTCTCATCGATTCCGAACTGAAAGGGCGTATTTTAATTGAAGAACTAAACTGCGTCGCTTGCCACAGCAGCGACGCGCCCTTTGCTAGTCGATCAAAAATCGCACCACGTCTTTCAGCCGTCGGGTCGCGGGTGAATCCTGCTTATCTTGAAGCCTTTATCGCCAACCCCCTCATCACAAAACCGGGAACGACGATGCCTGACGTCATGGGTAATTTGAACGATGAAGAAAGAGCTGAGACCGCAAAAGCCATCACTCATTTTCTGCTCTCCACACAAAAGCAAAACGAATTCTCGCTTCAACCACCGGACCAAGTTGCAGCAGTCGAAGGGAAACGTCTTTTTCATTCTCGCGGCTGCGTCGCCTGCCATTCACCACGCGATGAAAGCGGTAATGAGAGCGGCAATGAATTGATAGCCGCAATACCGGCCCCGCTCGGCGCTTTGGAAAAGAAGTATAGCGTGAAAAGCCTGGTTGATTTTCTGAAGCGTCCTCATTCCGTTCGCCCTTCTGGACGCATGCCGGATATGAAGCTTCAGGGAAACGAAGCCCATCGAATCGCCCATTACCTGCTGCAAAACACTCGCGTCCCCGGCCACCTTTCCTACACGCTTTATCGCGGCCAGGTTTGGGAAGGGCTTAAAAGCGATACGGTCCAAGCCGAGCGCGCCGGTCAGGTCGATGATTTTGACCTTGAGAGTCTCGGAAAAATTCAGCATCAGACGGCGATCACCTACGAGGGCTGGCTGAATATTTCAAAAGCGGGAAGCTACTCATTTTTCATCGAAATGAACGGTGGTTCCTTGCTGATCGATGGAATAGAAATCATTCGAGAAGCCCCCAGCAATCGGCGTAATCCGAAAAAAATGAACGGCTCAGCCAAGCTTCAGGAAGGGTGGCGAAAAATTAGGCTGACCTATTTTCACACAGGCCGTGATCCGAAATTTTCGTTCGAGATGCAAGGCCCCGAGTTTGCACGACAGGCAATTCCGAGTGCGATGCTTTCGATTTCGCGCGAGGCCATTCCCGCATTCGAACCGCTCGCGGTCGAGGCAAAACTCGCAGCTCGTGGCAAAGTCCATTTCGAAAAATTGGGCTGCGCCAATTGCCATGACGATCTAGATCTCTCGTCCCCTCCCGGCCCTGCGTTCTCCACACTCAAAGCTGATCAGGGATGTCTCAGTGAACGCCCCGGAGAATTGCCGACATTCATCCTCAGCCCTCAACTGCGCGAATGGATTTCAAAAGCATTGCCAAAAATGGAAACCCAGCATCTTAACGATCAGCAACGAATCGCGACGACGATCGTCACATTCAACTGCATCGGATGTCACGATCGTGCCGACGTTGGCGGAATCTCTCCAGGGCTCGATTCCTATTTCACGGGAACCAAACCGGCGCTGGGAAATCAGGGCCGAATCCCGCCCTCGCTTTCTCATGTCGGTGCAAAGCTGACTCCCGAATGGATTGCCGAAGTGCTTCTGCACGGCGGTCGACAGCGAAACTATCTCGATGCAAGCATGCCTCAGTTCGGCAAAGCCAACGTCGGCCATCTCGTCGAGTTATTCGGAAAAGTCGACAGACTCGAGGAAGTGAAGTTGCCCGAAGTCTCGAATATTCAAGAATCGAAAGAGGCAGGCTATGAAATGATGGGGACCGGAGGCTTCAGCTGCATCGCCTGCCACGATTACAACGGACAGGAAGCAAGGGGCGCCGGTGCACTGGACATTGTTGACCTGACCGATCGCATTCAGAAAAACTGGTTTCATCTCTACATGCGCGAGCCCCAGCGATTCCACGCAACCGTGATCATGCCGAGCTATTGGCCGGGAGGAAAATCAGTTCGACCCGCGATTCTCAACGGAGATTCAAGTCAACAAATCGAAGCACTCTGGAACTATCTCGCTGACGGACCACGCGCAAAAAAGCCGAAAGGACTTTCCCGCCAATCCAATGAAATTCGAGTCAGCAATGTTGCTGAAATCTGCCGCGGCCGGGGAACGGCGGGCTACCGCGGCATCGGGGTGGGGTATCCGGAACGACTCAACCTCGCATTTGATTCCGAAGAAATGGCGCTTCGACAGCTCTGGAAAGGTGCGTTTGCCACCGTCAACAACGGTTCGTTCCGCGCCCACGGCGACCAGCGAATCGCCTTCCCACCCGGCATTCCCTTTCATCGACTCAAGTCCATGGATGACAGCTGGCCTTACAAAGGTAAAACCAACTACACGTTTCCCAGGGACCACGGGTATCAGTTTCGCGGTTATCAACTCGATGAAAAACGAAGGCCCACTTTTCGGTACGAATATGGCGACATCAAAGTCGAAGACTTCTTTGAAGATATCCCCGAAGCAAATGGCAAGGCCTGGTTCAAACGAGTCTTTAATTTTGAAACCGCTAGCGCCCGGGAACGCTTCTATTTCCGTGCCGGCTCCGGCAAGAAAATCACTCAACATTCAGACGGAACCTACCTCGTCGATCAACTTGAAATCCGGATCACCAGCCTCCACAAGGGCCTCATCCGCGAAGGTGATCCCGCTGAATTACTTATTCCACTGACACTTCCTAAAGGAAAATCCACCCTCACCCTCGAATACCGATGGTAACTTATCGAACTTTTATCAGCCTCTTGGTGGGCTTCTCAGTTTCTCCGTTTCTTTCCGCAGAGGAGGATCTGGGCGCCATGTGGGGAACCGCCGGGGAAGAAGCCAAATACTACCCGATCGTCAATATCCCAATCCCACCGGAGATTCCGATGCGGCCAGGTAGTTTTGAGATTCTCCCTGACGGTCGGCTCGCTGTTGGCACCCGGCGTGGTGACATTTATTTCATCGAGGGCGCATTCGAGAATCCACCCACTCCGAAGTATCATTTGTTCGCGAGCGGGCAGGATGAAATCTTTGGTCTCGCCTGGAAAGACGGCGTCATGACGGTGACGCAATTCGGAGAAGTCACCCAGGTTTCAGATACCGACGGCGATGAAGTTGCCGATCTCTACGAAACGCTGACCAACAATTGGGGTTACGCCGAAGGCCACGAATTTGCCTTCGGTTCCAAACACGATCCGGAAGGAAACATCTGGGTTGCTCTCGGATTAAGCGGTTCCTACAAATCCAACAACCTGTTCCGTGGATGGGCGGTAAAAGTAACGCCGGACGGCGAAATGATCCCGATCTGCAGCGGCTTGCGAAGCCCCGGCGGAGTGGGGCCGAACGCAGAAGGCGCCATGTTTTGCATCGAGAGCCAGGGACCCTGGAACGGAAGCTGTTCCCTGAAACACTTGAAACCCGGCGGCTTTCTGGGACATCCCGCCAGCTACAACTGGTATCCCTTCGTTCCTGGAATGGATGCCCCCGCAGTGGAACCCAACAGCCCTTCGCGTTTTCAGGTCGAAAAGAAGCGCGTCAAAGAACTCGTCCCACCCGTAATTCGTTTTCCCTACATTAAAATGGGGCGTTCCATCTCCGGGTTTCGTCTTAATCAAACCGGCGGAAAGTTTGGTCCCTTCGAAGATCAAATTTTCCTCGGCGACTACACCCTCAGCCTGATCATGCGTGCCACGACCGAGAAGATCAACGGGGTCTGGCAGGGTGCGTGTTATCCCTTTCGGGAAGGTTTGGCCACGGGCCTAATGCACGTCGAGTTCTCTCCCAAAGGTCAATTGATCGCCGGAGGTTTCACAACCAATCGTCAGTGGCCCGTGCGCGGCACAGAGCCGTATGCGATTCAGCGAATCGACTGGACCGGCGTTGTCCCTTTTGAGATCAAGGAAATCAACATCACGAACGACGGTTTCGTCATCCATTTCACAAAGCCGATTGATACGGCCCAATCGACAAAAACAGATCTCTACAAACTCGCGACCTACACTCACAATTACGCAGCAGGATACGGCAGCCCGGAGGTGGACCACACCACTCCAAAAGTAATTAAAGCAGAGACCGCCAACGACGGCTTGTCCGTTCGGATTTTTCTCAATGGAATTGTCGAAGGCCACATTCATGACTTTGATCTCACCGGAATCCAATCGCAAGAAGGCGCACCGTTGCTTCACAAAAAGGCTTACTACACAGTCAATGAGATCCCGAAGGAGTGAGCCCACCCGTTTACGAAACAACAGAGTCTCTTCGCTGAATCAATAGGGTTGGTTCGTGAAATCCCTAAGCAATCAGATCTTTGATCACCGACGCGGGTTTCACGCCGGTTAGCTTTTGATTCAACCCCTGAAATTTCACACTGAGTTTTTTGTGATTCAAGCCCAGCTGATTCAGCATCGTAGCGTGGAGGTCACGAATCGCCACGGGGTTTTCTGCGGCCATGTAGCCCATTTCATCGGTCATTCCGTATTCAATTCCGGGTTTAATACCACCACCGGCCATCCAACAGGTGAACGCATTGGGATTGTGATCCCGACCCACAAATTTCATTTCGGTTCCGCCCCGGTTCTCTCGCATCGGAGTGCGGCCAAACTCGCCTGACCAAACTACCAAAGTGTCGTCCAACATCCCGCGCTGTTTCAGATCGGTCAACAGTGCCGCCATCGGTTTGTCGACGTGATTGCACTTGTCTTTGAACCCTTCATTAAGCGCCTCATTCTTTCCAGCACCGTGCGAATCCCAGCCCCAATCATAAAGCTGAATGAAACGCACGCCGCGTTCGGCCAGTCGGCGAGCAAGCAGGCAGTTGTTGGCGAACGATTCTTTGCCTGGTTCAGCACCATACATCGACCGGATGCTTTCGGATTCTTTTGAGATATCCATCGCCTCGGGAACCGCAGCCTGCATCCGGTAGGCCATTTCATATTGGGAGATTCGCGTGAGTGTTTCGGGATCGCCAAACGTTTCGTAGCTCTCGCGATTGAGATCGTTCAACGCATCGAGGGCCTGACGACGGCGGTCGCGACTGGTGCCTTCAGGATTTCTCACATTCAAAACGGGTTCGCCTTTTGATCGACACTGAATCCCCTGATAAACCGACGGAAGAAAGCCGGAGCCCCACAAGGCTTTGCCAGCACGGGGAGGACGCCCACCACTGAGTAATACCTGATACCCCGGGAGATCGCTGTTTTCGGATCCAAGTCCCCATGTGACCCAGGCACCGTCGGACGGATAACCCATCCGGGCATTTCCGGTGTGAACAAGCAGCTGCGCGGGGCCATGATTGAACTGGTCCGTTTGCAGGGTTTTGATGAAACTGACGTCGTCTGCTACTTTTGAAAAATGCGGCAGCCGATCGGAAATCCAATGACCCGCCTGGCCGTGTTGCTGAAAGCTATACTGCGGCCCCAGCATTTTGGGCGTCCCTTGAATGAACGCAAATCGCTTCCCTTCAAGAAACGACTGCGGACAATCCTGCCCATCGAGTCGAGCGAGTTCCGGTTTGTAATCGAATAATTCGAGCTGACTCGGAGCACCAATCATGTGCAGATAGATGACACGCTTGGCCTTTGGAACCAACGGAGACGCCGAGATGTCGTGAGTTGCACCGAAAGTTGCGGCTTTTCCGAATTGCGACGCGAGGAACATGCCACCAAGTCCCGTGGTGCAATTGGAGAGAAACTGGCGCCTCGTATCGAGTTCGATCTGAGCTCGGGTATGCTCGTTGAGAAGTGTTTTGAAGTTCATTCCAAATTATTTATTAAAACCTTCGTCTAGATTCAGAAGCACCGTGGCGACATCTGGCCATGAGGTCACTGCTTTCAGTTCAAGCAAACGCGCGGTCTCTTTTTCGTTGGGAAGCCGGGACGTCACGGCCTGAAAACCAAAAGTAATCCGAGCGGCATCATCTCCGTCGTGCGCTTCAATTTTCTTCGCGAAGGCAGCGGACGCATCAATGAACGTCTCATCATTCAGCGTCATTAGTGCTTGAATGGGTGTGTTCGAGCGCAAACGCCTCGGCGCGCAAAATTCACGGGAAGGCGCATCAAACGCCGCAAACATCGGATACGGAATACTTCGCTTTGTGTAGGTATAGATCGAGCGTCGATAGCGATCCAGCGAATCCGGTTTGGGAGTGTCCCATTTATCCCCTCCCTGGAACGGCCGCCAAACGCCTTCGGGAATAGGCGGATGAACGGGAGCGCCGTGCATTTTATCGCTGAGCAATCCGGAAATATACAAAGCTGAATCCCGAATCGTTTCCGCACTGATACGATGACGCGGGCCACGAGCGAGAAGGCTATTTGACGCATCGCGTTCCTGCAACCCGGGGCGAATCGCATTGTTCTGACCATAGGTTCGGCTCAACAGGACTTCCCGAATCAGGCGTTTCACGCTCCAATCCCATTCCGTTTGGAACTGGACGGCGAGATAATCGAGCAGCGCTGGATGAGATGGCTTTTCGCCAGATGATCCAAAATCTTCTTCCGTCGCGACCAACCCCACCCCAAACAACTGTGCCCACACGCGATTGACCATCACCCGGGCGATCAACGGATTTTCAGGCGACACCATCCATTTCGCCAAGCCCAAACGATCGTTGGAGACACCTTCCGGCATGGGCGGGAGCGACTCCGGAACCCCCGGTTTCACTTCCTGATCTTTGGTAAGAAACAATCCCCGAATGAAGACATGTTGCGGTCGCATCAGATTTTCAGGACGTTCATTGAGAACTGGAATCGCCACCGACTTCACCTGAGCCCTGGCCTTTTCCAACTCATTCAGTTTTTTCCGCGACGCTGCCAAAGCCTCGTCAGTCAGAAGCGCTGTAAACGCCGGATCATCTGTGAGCGCAAGATGCCCGCGCTTGGCAACCAGCGGAAACGCGCCCAAAGCCATGCCCTTTTGAGTCAAGCGAATTTCGATCTTCGCACCCGCGGGCATATCGATTGGTTTTTCCAAAATGAAAGCCGCCTCGCGCGGGTAATGGATTCGGGTATAGGGGCCGACTCCCTTTACGTCTTTCGGATTCAAAGTCGCATTCGGATCGTGAAACGGATGCGGCTCGTCACCAACGACACGGGCGAGCTTGATCTTTTGCCGCCTCGGCGAATCGCCAGCAGGAATGACCGACAAATCGATCGACGAAATCATGAAGCCCCACTCTGAATCGATTTTTCCTTTCTCAAGATCTGCCGGCATTCCCACGAATCGAATCGCAGTGAGGGTTTTTACGCCGTCAGGAAGTGGGGCTTCGACAATCGCAGTCACTCCCCGGGTCACGGTTCCTTCGGTTAGAAAGTGCTCCGATTCGCCATGAACCTCCGTCTTGAATTTCGTGATCGAATCCGACTTCACAACCATATCACGGAGTGGTTTCCAAACATCCGCTTTCCCCAATGTTGCGAATTCAGTCTCCCAAATCGAAGCCTCGAGCGCTTTGATTTTTGCATCTAAAGCCGCCGCTTTTTCATACTCGGACTTCTCAATCGGAACTTTTAGCAGCGGGTATTCTTCATTCAAATCGACGTCGGACGTGTTGTTGAAGAATGCGGCGAACTTATAAAACTCGTCGTGCTTGATCGGATCATACGGATGACTGTGGCACTGGACACACCCAAACGTGATCCCCTGCCACGTCTGCCATGTTGTGCTGACTCGATCCAAAACCGCTTCAATGCGGAACTCTTCATCATCGGTTCCGCCTTCCTCATTGGTTTGCGTCAATCGATGACACGTCGTCGCCAACACGTCGCCAATCGAAGCGTTCGGCAGCAGATCCCCCGCAATTTGTTTCACCGTGAAATCGTCGTAACCCATATCCGAATTGAAAGCATCGATCACCCAATCCCGATATTTCCAGACCGTTCGCTTGCCGTCCTGACCGAGCCCTTTCGAATCAGCATACCGCAACTGATCCAGCCAAACCGCCGCCCAACGCTCCCCATATTTCGGTGAAGCCAACAACCGGTCCAACGCCGCTTCACGATTGCCATCAAAGGCGTTCAGCTCCTCAACAGTGGGAGGAAGTCCAATCACATCCAACGAAGCACGTCGCAGCCACAATTTATTGGCTGCATCCGGGGCTGGAGAAATCGCCTCCCCTTCAAGGCGCGCCAACACATAGCGATCCAGATCCACCTGTGCCCACTTCGGGTCTTTGACCGCCGGCAGCTCGGATTTCTCTGGCTTTTGAAAAGCCCAATGCCCTCCCCACTCAGCGCCTTCGGAAACCCATTGTTTTAAAACCGCGATTTCTTCTGGTTTTAGTGGCGGATGATCCCCCGCTGGAGGCATGAAATCATCTTTATCCTCCGTGGTGATCCGATAAATCATTTCCGATTTTTCAGGATCCCCCGGGACCACGATTCGATTCCCAGACTCGCCTTCCCCCAAAACCTGATCGTGATAAATAAACGACACCCCGCCAGCCTGTTTCACGCCGCCATGACATTCTGTGCAATTCTTGATGAAAATCGGCTGCACATCACGTGCGAAGTCGATTTCTCCGGCCTGCATCGCAACACCGAGCCCCAGACTTCCAAATAAACCCACATATCTCAAAATTCTCGCCATCAAATATAATAAAGCGGTATCGCGAACGATCTTCAACCCGCCAGAATCCGCCAAAATTTTTCCGTAAGATCTCAGCAGCACGATTCAATCTTCCCGTCGTGAAAACTGTTTTGAAAACAGGCATTTGTTAAGAAATTTGTCTCACTGGTAAAAAAGTTTACCTGACCAAGTAAGGGAGCTATAATCGGCATAGTGAAATTCCCTTCCTGAGGCGATTTTCCCTCCACCCTGAATTATGGAAAGACTTCGCATTTTCACCCTGCCGCTCTTGCTTGCCGCAGTGATTCTTCTCCCGATAACTTCGTGTGAGAAGATTAAGGAGGCGACCGATAAGGTTGGCGAGGCCTTAAACCGCACACCGGAAGGGCCCGGACCGGCCAACCAGCCTGATCCGACACAAATCCTTGCCGAAGAGCCCGATGCTGTGATGCCGCCTCCGCCAGATCCGGAAGAAGCTCGCAAAGCGGCGATTGTCATCAACAAAGAGGCACGCGTTTCCATTCTCGGTTATCACGATTTCACGACGGACGAACGTCCTCGCAGCGACATGATAATCAATATCGACGATTTTCGGGATCAGCTTCAGCAGATTAAAGACGCCGAACTGCCGGTCATCAGCATGCGCGAGTTCCTCGATTGGAAACAGGGGGAAGCCGACATTCCGGCAGAGTGCATCATGATCACCGTTGATGATGGCTGGAAAGCCACCCATACCCTGGCCACTGATGTCATGGCAGAATTCGGATTTCCGTTCACCGTTTTCCTTTATAAAAAGTACGTTGGAGTGGGGGGGCGTTCCATGACTCACGATGAAATTCGCGACATGATCGCCAAAGGCGCCACGATTGGCAGCCATTCAGTGTCCCACAGCAACATGGCAAAAAAAGGCGGAAAATCTACCGACGACTACAATAAATGGCTCAAAGTTGAGCTTGAGGAATCCTACCAGTTTCTCATGGATAACTTTGGGGAAACCGGCGGCGTTGTAAAAATATTTGCCTATCCCTACGGAATTTACAGCGATCAGATCAAAGAAATGGCGATCGAATACGGCTACGAAGCTGCTTTCACTGTGAATGGCAAGAAAACGAAGTGGGATGTCGACAATCTCGAAGTAGGTCGCTACATCGTCCACGGCACTACTTTGGCGAACTTCGGACCCGCGCTGAGTTTTGGCGGCGGAAGCGTCTCAGGCGCCGGACGGAAACTCATTTCAGAATCCAAGAACGAAGACGGCGAAGTTCAAGGGCCGTTAGTCACCATGACTCCGGCCAAAGATGCCAATGTCACCACTCGCCTGCCCCTGATCCAAATGGATCTTTCAAAACTGGATGGCGTTGTCGCAGATAGCATTTCGATGCGAGTCACCGGTCTCGGAATGGCTCCTCACAAATACGATCCTGAAACCGGAATCATTTCCTATCAACTCCCCATGCGACTCCGGACCGATAGCTGTGGCGTGATGGTTCAATTCAATCATTCAGGCAGCAATGATGTTGAAAAAATCGGCTGGAATTTCAAAGTTGATCAATTGGCTGAATACTTGTCCAAAGAAAATTCACTGATCGTTTCTCCCATGAAAATGAACCTGCCAACGGAGGATGCAAAAGGGCAGCCTGTCGCTCAGCCGACCACGGCAGCGAACTGAAATTAGAGAGAAAGTGCATCGTCGCTCCTTATAACGGCAGCTTTTTTCCTAGGCATGGTGAAAGTATTCCACCCACAACACGCTCGGAAAAATTCGCGCTACAACGAAGAACCAGCCGCTCTCAGTTTTAAATCGGTACACAAAAAAGCACAGGCATTAAAACCTGTGCTCTTGCGTAAGTTGAATCTCGTTAAAGAAACGAGGAATCAAAAATTACTCTGCACTCGCAGCTGCGACTTCTTGCGCAACCTTTGAAGGGTATTTAAGCTTCGTCCGAACTTCGAGAGGGTTCATTCTCGCGACGGTTTCCTCAGAAACTCCAAGCGCGATGAGACGCTTACGATGATCGCGTTGACGACGCATTTTCGCACCGGTCTTCTTGCGTGGACGGGTCAAATTTGTCTTGAGGTATTTTCTTCTTTTTCTCATGGGTAAATCTTCCTCTTTAAGGGCGGAATAGATAGACGGCAACTCGAGGGCGGTCAACTGGGAATCCACCAGTTTCAAAATTACTAAAGAGCGCTTAAATTCCACCACTATCCCCTACATTCCCGTCCTCAGAATTTCCAATTCTAACAGTTCTGTAATGTTTGCAACCCCCAGTTCGTTATCTTCGTCTGAAAAAGTGACTCCATGAAAAATTTCCGCATCATGACCGTATTCCAGGGAATAGGCGTGGTTCTCTCAATTTCGCTTCTGGCTCAAGGCCCGGGCGATATTCCAGAGGGCCCCGGAGGAGGTGGGCCAGGCGGACGAAAACACACCGCCAACGAAGCTGCCCCGCTTAACCTGATTCCTGCAACAGAGCGGACTCCCGAGCGGAATAAGGTCAAAATCCGCAAACGGAGCGATGAAATCACCATCGAGGCAAACGGAATGCCCGATCACAGAGTGGGCGAATTTCCCAATCCTCAGAATCCGAATAAAATTGCAGAACAGCGACACGACATCGTGATTCCGGCTGATCCGAAGCCTGCCACCACCATTACCCACATCCATGGAGGAGGCCCCGGCAGTCCAAAAGTGTTCGGGATCACCCTTGACGGCGTTTTGATCGAGCCTGGAACCGCAGAAACGTGGATGGGCGATCGTCAATCAGGCTGGAA
>Ga0307488_10002578_pt1 | contig 15290 bp, 23 predicted proteins | sample SB02metaG_FD_202248 | JGI IMG/M metagenome (GOLD analysis project Ga0307488, IMG submission 202248) | Sea-ice brine microbial communities from Beaufort Sea near Barrow, Alaska, United States - SB 0.2 | ecosystem: Environmental > Aquatic > Marine > Coastal | place: USA: Alaska | collected... | reverse complement strand
AGTGCTTGTTCTGAATGACTCCCCTGCCAGGGTGTTCGGCCCGTCGAACCCACCCCCGGCCTCAAACTCCTCCATGCTGTTATCGAACCCGCCCCTGGAGTTCGGGCCGGGGGAATAGTCTTCGACGTGTCATTAGATGTCAATCAACTGAAGAAATGTGGGTTATGATGTGGTGGGTGACGTGGCGAGGTCAGCATGAATAAGTGCTCGCCGCGTCATTGAATATCATTCAATGCAAGAAGCGAGGGTTCAGAACGTGGTGGGTGACGTGGCGATAATGGTTCACTCATCCCTACCCGTCGTCATCATCGAAACCACCGCCGCCCGCCCATCCGTCGTCGTCGCCCGCGCCCGCCCAGCCGTCGGCATCGTCATCATCCTCCCCATCACCCGCCGCCGCCGCCGCCGCCGCACTCGCGCCCAGGCCCAGCAAGTCACCCGTAGCGGTGCCGGCCCTCCTGCCGTTGGTACCGGCCCTGGCTCGCAGCGCGCGGCGCGAAACCTCCAGCGATTGCAGCGCGTAACCGAACTCGCGCCCCATGCCCGAGCCGGAGCCCGCCGCCGCTGTCGTCAGCATGCTCAGCACCAGGTCCGCTCCAGTCGACGCGGGACCTTCGGAGCCTTCCGAAGATTGGACAGCAGCAGCCGATTTCTTCTCCGCGGCGTCTTTCTTCTTTTGCAGCGCCTTTGAGCCCCCCGGGCGGCCCTTCCGGAACGGGCGCAGCGGCAAGCCATCGGGGTCGTGCATGTCCAACGGCGCGTATGGGTCAAACTCCTCCTCCTCCTCTTCCTCTTCCTCTGGTTGCACATCCACCGGCGCGCTCTGCCGCGTCGCCGCGCCCCCCTGCGCCACGGTGCCGCCGCCGACTTCGGCTTCGAAGTCATCCATGTTGTTGTCGAAGCCACCCCCGAAATCATTGTCGTCGTCCATCGGCGCCATCCCCGCGCTGCTTTCATCGGCCGCCACCCTGGCCTCCGCGGCCAACGATGCCGCCGCTCTGTGCTCGTCCGCCAGTGCCGTGTGCTCGGCTGACATGGAGAAGTGTAGGCTGTTGTCGAGCGAGTTGAGGTCCATTGCGTCAATCACCAGCGCGCCACTCGCGTGCACCTTACAGCAGGGGCTTACACTCGTCCACTTTTCAGCTCAACGTCACCACTGCTTGTAGGATACGTCAGGTGGTTTCCTGGAATTCCAATGACTGGAGGGGAGGAGACAAAAGGGAGTAGAGAGGACGTGGGAGGGAGGAGAGAGGAGAGAGGAGAGAGGAGGGTGGAGATAAGAGAGAAGAGAGAGGAGATATGAGAGAGGAGAGAGGAGAGAGGAGAGATGAGAAAGTTGAAAGGAGTGCGGAGTGCGGAGTGCGGAGTGCGGAGAGAGGAGCGAGGAGATGGTAGAGACGTCTCATGTTGAGCTTAGAAATGGAGTGGACGCCCCTGCCGTGCAGGTTTGCAGTCGGTACTCGCCGCCGTCGCCGCCCTCCTTGCCCTGGATCATCCGCAGCAGCATGCCGCTGCTCGGCGGCCCCTTATTGTAGGTTCAAGCGCTGCAGCCTGGCGTTGTCAACACGGGTTTCTATGTGTTTCAACCAGAGGCTTCCATTCATCCACTTCTAAGCTAGAATGAGCCGTTATTTGTCACTGAGACTCCAATGAAACCACACATCATATCCCCTAAAAAGTGCTCAGAATGAGCCGGAAAATGGATGAGTGGAAGGCCCACCTTTGCGGGGGTTCCCGCGGCGCCGGCGATGCCCCGCCGCTCCTCGCCTCCATATAGGGCCTCACACTCCTCCACTTTCCGGGTTGACGTGAGCAGCTTTTGTGGGATACGTTGGGTTTGGGGTTCGGGGTTGATAATTTAGGGTTTAGGGTTTCAGTGACAAAAGCAGCACAGGTTGAGCTAAGAAGTGGACGAGTGTAAGCCCTTGCCGTCATCCATGCTCATGTCCGCGCCCGCGCCCGCAGCTTGGTGGAGCTTCCACGCGGGGTCGCCCTCGTCGAGATCGATGTCCGCGTCCTTCGCCTCAACCATGTTGTCGTCCAGCGCCAGAAACGCAGCCTCATCCTGGCCGTCGTCCTCGTCCTTGCCGTAGGGTCAATGAGAACACGCACTCGACCGTTATCGGAGTATGGATAATCTTCAGTGTGAATGTGAATGCCCATACATGCGCGAGGAGAAGGAGGAGGAGGAGGAGGAGGAGGAGGATAAGGAGGAGGAGCAGGAGGAGGAGGAGGAGGAGGAGGAGGAGATTCGACGTCGGTCGAGTGCTTGTTCTCAACAGCCCCTGCCTCGCCGGCCGCCGCAGCGGCCTCGTGTTTTTTCTTATCGTTCACAAAGTCCAGCGCCTGGAACACCAGCGCGTGCAGGTACTCCACTTTCTTGCCGTAGATGCACGCCGAGCCTTCAACCAGGGCCACCACTCGACAGCTGTGACGCCTTAAACTTGAGCCCGTTCGTCCCTTTTGACAGCTGTGGCGCGTTACATTTTTGCCCTTGAGCCCTTTCGTCTCCGAACGACCGAACGACGCAACGATTCCCCATTGAACGCCTCGATAATGCTTTTCACTCGGACACTTTCTTCTCGCATCATTTGGTTGGCCTCAGAGTAGTTTTAAACTCAGGAATGAGCATCGTCAAGGGCGAACCTCGGCTGACACTGCAAACATTTTTTCTCATCATCGGCCATTTATGTACAAGCTTCAGGACACGAACAGGACAAGATGACCGAGGCGTTGACACCTCCACGTCATCCACAGCATGGTGTTACGATACAGAAGGCGTTGTAAACCCTGCACAACGCAACGCAACACCACGACACGCCTCGTCATTGCTGGCAGTCAAGCTACGCGGGGCGCACACAACTGCACCAACCAAAACAGGTCACTGTGCCACCCAAGTGCGGTCAATACAACCCCTAGCACAGGTCACCGCAACGCCCACGTGCGGTCGAAGCACCACCCACTTCCAGACCCCGCCTTGAATGAGGAGCGCGGCCTCGGCGAAGTTGAGGTTGGTGCTCCCTCCGTCGAACGTGAATGTGATTTCCTCCAGGTCTCCCAGGTAGTCCCCAAGCTCGCCTGCGATGTCCACGTTCCAGTTTCCCACCAGGTCCCTGCAGCCATACACACAACAGGGGGCGGCATTTGGGTTTAGAGGCGGCCGCTGTCACGCGAGCGGCAGCGCGGTAGCGGCACGGACCCCGTCCGCATGCCGCCCGCGCCCTATTGTTGGGCATCGGACAGACTCGGGGTGCCCTCCTGGCATTCGGCAGCCCACACCACTGCCGATGACAACCCCATGGCTCCTCCAGCGCGCGCGGGTTTGCGGGTGTGCGGCTCTCCCTCGCCCCCGATATGCATCGGCCACGGGACGGATGCGGCGGCGTCGACGGTGGCGGCGGCGGCGGCGGCCCTGGCGTCTCCGCTGGGTGCCCGGAAGGGTGAGGGTTTCTTATGGGAGAGCCTTGCAAAACGGGGCAACTGACATAACTGCCCCTCGTGAATCTGGCCCAGCCGATGCGTTGCGCACCTGATTGGCTGCAGCAGGTGCTTGAAGCGGTTTTCATCGCGCCCCTCGTGGTCGTCCATCGTTGCAGGAGCCTGATCCGTGCGCGCGCAAGGCGGTCGCCGTCGCGCGCGCGCGAGAAGTGGCGGGGCGCGAAGAATGGAAAATCTCAACCGCTATTTTTCATTTTTGCTGTTTCAAAAAGTTCAAAGAGGGTAGATTTGAATCGCAAAAACGGGCAATTCGTCTACTTCTCAGATGAACCTGAGACGTTTTTATGACCTACACAGCGATGTGCATTGGTAAAAGGACGCACGTCAATGCTAAAAGTGGACACCTGCACCGGCGGATAGTAGGATCGGAGCCGTTCGGGTGAGGAAACGCGAGACACCTTGATGCATTGTTGTCGGCACCGAAGGCGTGGAGCGAGGAAGGATGTGGAGCCCCGCGCCGGCGGGCAATGAGATGATGACCCCGCCGCCCCGCGGCCCGCGCCCCGCGGCTCCCGGCGGCTCCGCCGTGGGCTTGTGCTCCCCCGCCGTCGCGGGGACTCCGGCATCTGCGGGGGCGTCCGAGGGCGACTTCTTTTACGCAGACTCAGACGCAGACGATGGGCCAGAGGTTGTCGCGGCGACGCCGGTGGAAGCGCCCAGGGCAGGGGAAGCATTCAGTATGACATTTCGAACGTAGAACGAGGCACTACCTACCTTACATGGCGCTGACACGCGGACTCTGTTTTGCATACGAGCATCTACAATCTACTCTTTTCAACGGCTGTCGAGTCGTTCTTCTCACTGATCCTCCTGCATGGTCAGGCCGCCCACGCGCACCTCGCCGGCGCCGAAAGCTGCGACCACAGCTGTGGCGGCGTCGCGGGCGGAGCGGGAGAAGGCGCTGCGGCCGCTGCACGACCCGGACGCGCCGGGGGCGCTGGTGCTGTGCACAGCTGTAGAGGCGGAGGCGCTCAACCGCTCTAATGGCCAGGGTGCCGACGGCAAGGCCAAGTCTCTGACTGTTTGCTGGTAGTGTACCAGTAAACATTCACATCCTCCGCTGCTCCTGCTCCGCCTCTGTCTCCTCCTCCGCCTTCTCCTGCTCCTCTTCCACCTGCGTCTCCCCCTCCTCCTGTATACTCTCCTCCTAAGGTCCGGTATCATCTGCTGCACATCAGTATGGTGACACTGGTACTCATGATCAAACAGTCTGGATGATACCAGGCCATACTCATGGGCGTGGCGGTGGTTGTGGATCCGTTCATCGCGCGCAAGTTGCGGCCGCACCAGCGCGAAGGTGTGCGGTGGATGTACCGCGTACTACACGGCTTCGAGGCTAAGCAGGAGGGCGCGTCGCCGGGCCAAGGGGGGCACTCTGGGTGCCTACTGGCGGACGACATGGGCCTGGGCAAGTCGTTGCAATCGCTGGCAGGGGCCTGCACTCGTCCACCTTCTACGCGCTGACGTCACCTGGCGTATACCACAGACAGTGCTTACGTTGAGCTGAGAAGTGGACGAATGTCAGTCCCTGGTGGCTGGCGCTGGTGTGGACCATGCTGCGCCAGGGCCCGCGCGGAAAGCCAACTGCCACGCGCGCGATCCTTGTCTGCCCGGCGTCGCTCGTGGGCTCTTGGGGCGCGGAGTTGAACAAGTGGCTGGGGTAGGGCTTGATAGATGTAGCCGCCACACCATCAAACACATTTCAGACCTCGGTTATTGAGCAAAACTACATCCTACGTGGCGAGCAATATGTATGATATATGACGTGGCGAGCAATATATGTTGGTCCCTAGGCTTGGGGGCGTCCGCGCGCAGGCGGCTCTGGCGGAGGGTGGCGGCGCGGAGGCGGCAGCGGCGGTTGAAAAGTGGGCGAAAGACATACCTCCGGACACCCTGAGCGCATTCGACCGCTGGCCTATACTGGTGACGTCCTACGAGGCAGGGGGTTTATTGAGGACGAGCACTCGACCGACGATGAAGATCCTCATCTTCCTCTTCTGCGCGTCCTCCTCTTCCTCCTCCTCTGAGCATTCAACCTGAAGTTAAGTCATGCTTCGATCTTGGTCAAGCGCACGTTCTCAATGACCCTCCTACGAGACCCTGCGCCGCCTCGCACCCATTGCCGCAAAAGCGAAACCCGAGCTCTTGGTATGCGACGAGGCGCACCGCCTGCGAAATGCGCAGCAGGGCTCCCAGACCCTGGCAGCGCTCCGCCTGGTAGGGCGGTTAATGAGAGCAAGCACTCGAGTGACGTTGAACATTCTCCTCCACCTCCGTGTGTTTGGATTATGAGCATCCACAGGGGTTTCTGAGTACACTCGACCAACGTTGCATATCCTCCTTCTCATCCGCACGTATGTATATGCATTACACTCAAGGGTAGCTGTGCTCCGAACTCGACAGCGTGCTTGTTCGCAATGGCCCTGCTGCCTGGTCGACTGCCCGAAGCGCGTGCTACTGACGGGCACGCCCATCCAAAACAACCTGGACGAGTACGCCGCGGTGATGGACTTCGCGTGCCCGGGGCTACTCGGTCCCATCGCCGACTTCCACCGCCGCTTCACACTCTCAATCCAGCGGGGCAGCGAGCCGGCAGGGGCCTCCACTCATCCACTTCTCAGCTTAACATGAGCCGTTTGTGTCACTGAAACCACCCAACGTATCCCACAAAAGCGTTTGTGCATCCCACAACGTATGCCACAACGTATCCCGCGAAAGTTCTTACGTTAAGCTGAAAAGTGGACGATTGTAAGACCCTGCGAGCTGGATGCCACGGCAGCTGAAGTGGCGGCGGCGGGTGGCGCGGCGAGGGAGCTAGCGAGCCTGACGGCGGGGCGCGTTCTCCGACGCGAGGCGTCCATCAACGCCGCGCACCTACCGTCCAAGCAGGAGATCATCGTGTTCTGTCGACCAACTGTGACACAACAAAAACTGTACGAGGCAGGGGGGTTATTTAGAGCACTCGACCGACGTTGAATGTCCTCCTCCTCCGCGCATCTGCATCAGCATTGACCCTTGTAACCCTGGAGGTAAGCTGTGTTCCAATCTCGGTCGAGTACTTGTTCCCAATGACCCTCCTGCCCATTCACCCTTGAGGTAAGTCATGCTCCAATCTCAGTCGTGTACTTGTTCTCAATGACCCTCCTGCCAGGAAGGCTCCAGTATCGTGCAGGGCTGGACATCCGGGGCTGCGTCCAAGGAGAACGGCGGGCCCGGCGCGGCGGCGGCTTTGTGTGCAATCGGCATGCTCCGACAGCTGGCCAACTCGGTTGATCAGGCAGGGGGGTATTGACAATAAGCACTCGACCGACGTCGAATATCCTCCTCCTCTGTATTCTTAGCACGTCTGTATGAGGGTGTTTTCAGAATGAAGACTGGACCAACGTTAAGTCTTCTCCTGCTCCGCGAATGTGCATGAGCATTCATCCTGAGTCAACTCTTGCTCCGATTTCAATTTGAGTGCTGGTTTGCATTGACCCTCCTGTCAGGTGATTCGACGCAAGCCAGGGACAAAGGTGCCGGCGAGGAAGAGGAAAGCGGGGACGGCAGAAGACGGGGATGGGGAGGAGGTAGAGGTGGAGGAGGGGGATGTGGGAGAGGACGCGGGGGCACTGAGTGACGGTGATGAGGAGGAGGATGATGGAGGCACCAAGAGCAAGGGCGGGGGTGCCAAGGACGCGGTAGGGACTCATGTATTTTGCTTGCGACGTCTTCAAACACAATCGAACTCGCGTTTCTTGGGTTCCATGTCATCCTCTGATGTGGCGAGCACCATCCACAGTCCCTACGATGCGGAGGATCTCCGCGCACGCCTCAAATTGGCGGTTCCCGGCGGGTACATGGGCGGAGTCGACGGCTCGGGGAAACTCGCGGCGCTTCACCATTTGCTCCGCCAGCTGAGCGCCTCCCCCGCGCCGGGCCCGGACGGCGGCGGCGGCAACGGCGAGCGCATGGTGGTAGGGACTGATGGATGGTCCTCGCCACGTCATCAAACGCATTTTGAGCTCTCGTTTCTTGAACAACTTTCATCCTGTGACGTGTCGAGAACTATCCATCAGTCCCTACATGGTGGTCGTGTCCGGCTTTTCGGCGGCGCTGGATCTGGCGGCGGCGTTGTGCGCGTCCCTCGGGATGCCGACCGACCGCCTGGACGGAAAAGTACCGCCCGACGCGCGCTCCGCTCTGGTGAAGAACTTCAACGGCGGGCGGGGCGGGCGGGTAATGCTGCTGTCCTGCGTGGCGGGCGGCGCGGGTCTCAACCTGGCAGGGCTTGTCAGATATTGCCCGCCACATCATCCAATGGATATGAGCCCTGATATCTTGAATGAAATGGCATCCTATGATGTGGCGAGCAACATACGTCTGTCTCTACAACCTGGTGGGCGCCAGCCGTCTCGTACTCTTCGACACCAGCTGGAACCCCGCGCACGACCACCAGGCCATGGCTCGCGTGTGGCGCGACGGTCAGACCAGGCAGGGGCAATATGGTCTTCTGACCAAATAGAGACATGGAGATATGGTCACCTGACCAAACAGAAATGTGACGATATGGCCACAAGTCCAAATAGACATGTGGCGTCAGAGTTGACTGACGAATAAAATATGTCTTCCCTTCACTCCAACAAGCACTCGAATAATGTTGCATCTTCTCCTGCTCCTTTGCACGTATGTACGAACATTTACCATGAAGGTAACTTATGCTCCGAACTTGGTCGAGTGCTTGTTCTGGATGACCCTCCTCCCAGGCCCGTGACCATCTACCGCTTGCTCGCCGCCGGCACCATTGAGGAGAAGGTGTTTCAGCGGCAGCTCCTGAAGCACGCGGAGGCGGCGGCGGCGGGGGTGGCGGGGCCGGGCGACGGCGTCGGAGCTAAACCCGGCGGTGGCGGCGGCGGCAGCGGTCGCTTCACACGGGACGAGCTGAGCGAGCTCGTCGCTTTCTCCGCGGCGGTGGTTCCTGCCACGCTGGCGGCGGCCGGGTGGGAGGACACCATGCGTGACGTGGCAGGGGGGATATTGAGAACATCCACTCGACCGACGTTGCATCTGCGAACCAGGTCCGCACATCTATGTGAACATTCTCCCCGAAGGTAAGTAATGCTCCGGTGTCGGTCGAGTGATTGATCGCAATGATACCTATTGTCCTCAATGACCCTACAACGTGGAGGACCCGCTGCTGCGCGCGGCGATTGACGCCGAGGGCAGCACGGTGACCGCGGTGGTGCAGGTGGCGGGGGACGGCGGGCGCGCCAAGGCGGTTGCGGTAAGGACTGATCATAGTGCTAGCCACATTATAGGATGGCATTTAACTGGAGAAACGAGCCTTCAAAATGCATGAGATGAAGTGGCGAGCACTGTCCATCAGTCCCTACGTGGCGGAGGCGCGGGCGGCCCTTGCAGCGCCCAAGGCGGGCAAATCGGCGCCCCGGCGGTCAGCGTTCGCTGACATGATTAGCAAGGCCAAGACCAGGGGGAAGTAGCGGAGAGCTCAGTCAACTGATGCTCACATGATTGACACGATAGGAGACAAGGGGGAGGCAGCGGAGAGCTCCAGTCGACTAGCTCCAGTCGGCATTTAAGCGGGCACACTACGTACGTGCATGCAATCAATCTCAACTCAAAGATTCCCTACATACATATGCGAGGCCACTCTCCGCCGCGAGCATAGAGTTCCGCCGCGCGCGTCGAGTGGAGAGGCCCCTGCTGGGGGGTCAGACATATCCGTTGCTTCCCTGTTCGAAAGACCCAAAACGAGCGGGGTAGAGGTATGGGGGACTTTAAATGGACACTTTTCTGAAATCGGTGTTACGCGATCCGTTTTTTTAGCTTTGACTCTCGGGAAAGTCTAGGATAGCTCTATGTGATGCGTCACTACGGAAACGTTCACCGCCTAGTAACATGGCGCGTCACTGGAAATAATGCGTGCAGGGCGTCGGCGTCGGCGAAGCTGCCGCTTAGATGGAGTGATTCCCGTACCACTAGCTGACTGCTGTTCAGATGTGCAGAACTACGCTCGCCTCCTCGTACGTCGCGCGCTGGAGCATCGGCAATGTGTGCGTTTAAACGTCAATATACAGCATCCATTAGCTAGCAGCAATTTTACCATCTCATAACAACAACGCTTGAAGAAGGGAGAGTGATAGAGGCCCAAGCTGGCCCCAGCTGGCTTGGTGAACCGAGCAGCCTCGACCATATGCCCCATCTTGGGGCGCATGGAAGGATTGAGTACATGTAAAGGGATAGCTTGTCGCACGCCCTGGCGACGACATTCTCGGCGGTCATGCGCAGTCCTTTCTGCGTTCGCCAGCCCGCACGACATCGCGTCGGCATCGCGTTCGCTCCTAGGCTGCTGGTGCGGAGCCGCTGCCACCACTGCCTCCGCCGCCGCCGCCGCTGCTGCTGCCGCCGGTGGGGTTGCGGTGCGGGCGCGGGTTGTACAGGCCACTGCATGTGTGCTTGTGCGGCTCGACTTCCTGAAGCCAGTGTTACCGCTGACAGTCTGCGTCGCAGTACCGAGCATCCGTGCACGATGGCCTAGGAGATGTTGCTCGCCGCCTCATAGGCTGCCATCAAACACCATAAACATTGGGTCGAAATGAGTTGGATCGCGAGACGGGCACACTAACTTGGGCCAGGCAGATATTGCTCGCCACCTCATCGGATGCCATGCAACTCGGTACACGAGAGTTTGAAACGCACGAGAGTTCACACGCGTGTCGAATGTATGGCGGGCGATAGTCGCATTTCCTCACCTTGCACCTGGCACACAATCTGCGGGCGTCGCCCGCACCACACAGGGCACACTTCCGCAGCTCCCTCGCCGCCTCCTCTTCGCTCGCCCGCACCTGCACGCGCCGGAGCCGCCGCGCCGCCTCTGCCGCGTGCTCGGCATCGCGCAGGCCGATGAAGTGGCTCAGATGGGACTGTCCAGGGTTCTTGCTCGCCACCTCCCCAGCCTCGCGGTGCAGGTCCGTGATCAAGGCAGGTGCTTTGGCGAGGTTGGCCAGCGCCTGTGAGCGGTAGGCGGCGGAGTCGGCGCACTCGCGGACGTCCGGAAAGAGCGCGAGAGTGAACACCTCATCGTCGAACGTGGCGATGGCCTTGGCGTACCCGAAGTCCGCGGCGGAGAGGGGTCTTGCGGCGGTGAATGCGGCCAAGGAGGGAACAGCGCTGAGGATGGCGCCAAGGGCCTCGTCGAGGAGTGCGGCGCAGTCGTAGAGGATCTGGACGGCTAGGAGGGGGCGGAGCAGGGACCCTGGACAGGTGTTGCGCGCCGCTTCCGCGCGCGTGCCGCACTCCTCGAACTGCTTGTTGATTCCTGCCAGCTGCCGCTGCTCCAAGAAGAGCCTATGCGCCAGCCGCGTGTGTGCGTAGTGCAGCAGCGGGTGCGCGGGGTGCCGCGCGAGGAGCTTCTCGAGGAGTTGGGTGGCCTGCTTCACGTTGCCTTCATTATAGCAGGCGAACGCCGTGGCGCACTCCCCGCACAGCTCCTCGTCGCGCGCCGTCAGCTCCAGCCCCGCGGCGGTGCTCGTGGATGGATTCATGATGGCGTTGGATTCCCCGCGCAGCCCCTCGTCGCGCGCCATCTGCTCCATTGATGCTGCTGAAGAGCTGAACGACGGAGGAAATAGGAAACGCCTATTCGTATCCAGAAATGAGACCGCTTCGCGAGGTGGCGGCTAGGAGACGCGCACCGCCGCGGCTCCGGAACCGGCACACCCAGAAACCGGACGCGTTCCGACTTTGGTGGTTCGGGCTACGGCGGGGGGCGGGGGGTGTACGGCGGCGCTCCCGACGGTGGGGAGGTCTCTGTCCCTCCGTCTCAGATTGACTCGGCACCCTGGCGATATGCGCAGATCCGATGGGGGGGCTTCGGGCACGGGTGGGGATCTCCGCAGTTTTGACCTACGCTGGGCTGGGCAGCTGGGATATTGGGGGTGCGGTGGTGGTATTCTTGAATAGCTCTATTACTGCGTATCAGGATGATTTGCGTGTTTGCGTATTACTTGTTGATATGCAAATACAGCAGTGGCACATCTGGTAGTTTCTATGACACGACCGCATTCGCGTCCCCTGTTTGTCCCCGACCTCCTTCACATTCCGCCGCGTCTTGCCGCAACTGGACTCCATTCCCAAACAAGCCTCTTAGCCATGAGGTATAAAGTTGTCCAATCGCGGCCCGTGATGCGTGCGCGTGTGTCGTTTTCTTTTTGGGTGGTTTATTATTAGAAAAGTTCAGCGAGCCTAATATTCGCGTCACAAGTCGGCGAGTGTGTACTGGCCCCGGAGTTCGTCCCGGATGGATGACACTGCGCTGTTGGGATTCTCCGATCCGCCTACCTCGAATGAGAAGTAGAAGAGCACCCGCCGCCGCTCGGAGCCGTTCGCGCCCCCACAGTGCAGCAGCCGGCTGTCGAAAAACGTGGCGTCGCCGGCACCCAGCGCGTAGGGACAGAAGAATATTGCTTCCCTCATGATCAAACGCATTAGGAGCCTCCGTGTATTGAGCTAGACGTCATCGTATGACATGGTGAGCATTTACAGTCAGGCTATACCAGCGTGGCCACCCCGTTAGGCGCCGCCAGTGCAGCGCCAGTACGCTCCTTGCCTTCGCGAAATGCCAGGTGCGCCGCCGCCGTGTGGCAGGGACTCACATTCCTCCACATGTCGGATCAACGTAAGCACATTCTGCGACATGCGTTAGGTGCAGGGGCTCACACTCGTCCACTTTCTCAGCTCAACGCAAGCAACTGTTGCAGTACACGCTAGATGGCATCAGTTAGTCAGGTCAGGTTGAGCTGAAAATGGACGAGTGTAAGCGCCTGGTTGGGTGGTTTCAGTCTGTCAGTGACGAAACCGGCCCGGGAACAGGTTTAGGGTTTAGGGTTTAGGGTTTAGAGAACCCTAAAACCTAAACCCCCTCAACCGAAAACCCTAGATCCTAAGCACTAAATCTGGGAACAGGTGAGAAGTGGACGTCTGGACGACCCTGCCGTGTGGCTCCCCGGGATGAACACCGTGGTGTAGTGGCGCAAGTTGAAATCGTAAGCAAAGTTTGAAAACGTTTAATCATCTTCCAGTTCCAAGCGCTGAAATCATGCGCGGCAAAGCCAGGGTCATCCAGAAGGCCGGCCAGCTATGACAAAGTGCGTCAAAGTGTTACAGAGCAAAAGCTCAAGCAGAAAGCATGGACCAATCACAAGCTTGGATGAAAACGTTCCGACAGGTTCCGACCCAAATCCGAGCCTGTGATTGGTCCATGCTTATCGCATTTGCTTTTGCTCGTAACACTTTGGCGCACTTGATCATAGCACTGCCCTACCGTGGGTCCCATGTCAGCCTCCACGTCCTGCAGTGCCACGAACGCGGTCAGCACACAGCGGTCGCGGCGGTAGTTGGTGTCCGGGTGCCAGGGGCTTACACATGACCACAACTCAGCTCAGCCTGAGCCGTCTTTGTCACTGAAACCACGCAATACACCCAGAGTATCACACATGATAAGCTCACGTCAAGCCGGAAAGTGGATGCATGTAGCCCTAGAGTGTTAGCCCCAGACAGCTGGACGATTGGACGCCGACGAGTGGAAGCCCCTACCGGGTGCACGGGCTGCCGCGCGGAGCCCGGGTCAGATACCAGCGCGGCGAGCTCACACAGCCGCGCCTTTTTACCTCTGGTCAGGGCCCTGTCGGTGCTGCTCGCTGCGTCACAGGGTGTCGGGTGTCACTGAGCGGTCAGCGCAACAAACCAGGGGGTTCACGGCGGCATTTGCACTTCATGAACTTTCCTGCACAATTGCTGATGTGTAGGTTTACAGTATTCTCATGAGCGGTCCTAAACCGCGGGTGATGGCATGATGAGCGAGATTCTCTTGACCCCACCACCCGCGGACGCCTCCAGAAACGGTCTCAACAACCCCACAGCCTCCCCCAGCGCCGAGGGACTGGCAGATATTGCTAAACATGTCATGTAACGCATTTTAGACTAACCTTCTTGAGTTAAACGGCATTCGGTGACGTGGCGAGCAATATCCGTCAGGACCTATTTAACTCAAGGTACCAGGGTATAGAATGCGTCGGATGACATGGCGAGCAATATCTGTCAGGTCCTACCAGTGCCGCCGCCGTTGCCCCCTTCATCGGCAGCTTCATATCATACCGGTTCCCTTTGCAATACACGTTTCCAAATGAATCCGACGGCAGACCGCCGCTCCCGCTCCCATTTACTCGCGCACTAGGGACTGACAGATCATCCTCGCCACGTCATACGATGTCGCTTCAATGAAGAAGCAAGTGTAAAGAACGTGGAGGATGACGCGGCAGGCAACATCTGCCAGGCCCTACCCCGCGCGTCCAAGCTCCATGTCCAGCGCGGCGTTCACCTCCGCAAGGAGCGCCGCTGCGGTGTCTGCCGAGATGGCGCCGTCCACGCGCAGCAAGCCTTGGGCGTCTAGTGTCGCCGCCGCGTAGGGGCTGACACTGGTCAGGATTTCGGATGACCGCAAGCATGTTTTGTGGTGTATCCGATATTGGTTGGTTAAGGTCTTCAGTCTTCAGTGACGACAAACATAGCTCAGGTTGAGACGATACGTGGACGTGTGGAAGCCCCTGCCGCTGCCGCCGCGGGCTCTGCCGCCACCGACCGAGCCGGGGTGCCCACCACAGATGTGGACTCGGCTAAGCTCATGGACGCCACCTGCGCCGCCACCCTCTCCGCCATCGCCTCCTCCGACGCTGCCGCCTCCCCCTCCAACCCCACCGTCATGCCGCACAGTAGGGCCTGGCACCGCAACGCAGCGCTTGGGTAAGTAAGGACCTCGGCACATCAGAGGGGTGATACTCAGATACCGGTTGATACTGAGTGATGATAACGGGCCTCAGTTGGCGGATATGGTGGCAGGGTATGGGACGGAGGAGGAGGAGAAGGATGAGGCGGTGGAGGTGGAGGAGGAGGACCGCTGCTTCCCTCGTCGCCTCAACTGTAACGTCCTCGAGGTACCAAGGAATGGATTGAATCGACAAGGTACAGGGACAAAACCAAAGCTCCCACAGCCCCCGCAGCTGCCGCAGCAGCCGCATGAGTGGTGGTAGGGACAACACTGCTGGTAGATGAGCTGTCAAGTGAACGAGTGGCTGGCTAGGTCATGGAAGGAGGATGCGGCGATGTACAGTCATAGTCAGCTGAAGTGGATTTACCTCTGAATTCGAAGTGGATTATACGTGGAATAGAAGGCACGGACTTGGGGAGGTAGCTCACAGCAGCCACAGGTACGATACCATGGGTTGAGCGAAAGCCCTGCCGTACACCCCGCACACGGCGAGCACCGCCAGCACCGCCAGCTGCGCGGTGCCTTCCCCGTCGTCCAGCGGAGACGGGACGTATTGTGCCGCGGTCGGGAGGATAGCTGCGGCCGTGACTACTGCATCTGTGGCGCCCTCGGCGGCGGTCGAGAGGGCGCCCTCCACGGCTTCCATCGCCGTCGCGGCCGACGCTGTGAGCGCCGCGAGGGTGATACCTGAAGGTAACGCCCACCAGCGTGCACACCTCGTCCCCCTCGCCTCGTCCCTGCCATCCCCACCCTCAACACGCTCGGCACCTTCACGTGTTCGCCTGTTCGTTGCGCTCGTTGCACACAACCCTCTCCTCAACACCCGGGTCCGCTTTCGCGGCCGGGCCGGCGAGGCGCATTGTCGAATGACCGAAGGCGCGTGCACTGCAAACATTCCGCGCCGTTGCCGCCGTCGTGCCGCGCAGTGTGACGTGCGCACACGAATGGCGATGATGAGGGTTGCGGG
>Ga0307488_10002577_pt1 | contig 15294 bp, 13 predicted proteins | sample SB02metaG_FD_202248 | JGI IMG/M metagenome (GOLD analysis project Ga0307488, IMG submission 202248) | Sea-ice brine microbial communities from Beaufort Sea near Barrow, Alaska, United States - SB 0.2 | ecosystem: Environmental > Aquatic > Marine > Coastal | place: USA: Alaska | collected... | reverse complement strand
TAACAAAAAGCTGCACCTGACAATTTTTGCTACGCTCAATTGTGTATGTCGCGTAGCTCTATTTTACACAATTGCTCTCCGCAAAAATTGCAGGTGAGCTTGGCGTTACAAGGCGCTAGATTAATTTAATTTTTTATTAAGCAGTGTGCCAAAGAATAGAATCTGTAAGGACAGGCACCGCAAAAAAGAATAACAAGGAATCTGTAAGGACAGGAATCTGTAAGGACAGGCACCGCAAAAAAGAATAACTGATTTTATTTTTTCTCTTTCTGTTGTTTTTATTTTAAGAGTGATTTTGTGGGATGGGTGGTTTGTTGTGTGATTTAAGGGCTTGAAAGCGTTGTTTTGTCTTTTTTAAACAATAGCTGCCCTTGACTTACTATTTAGTGGTGTCGTTTTTTGATTAAGATAGATTTTTTATAACGAAGCGGTTTTTCTTCGCCGAAACTGTTGCTTATGTTGTTGTTCAAACTGCGTAGCGTTCTTTATCCAAATTTTAGTTTCAATGCTTAAGCGCTCTAAAATAGGCGGTAGCTGGTTGTTAATAGTTCCGCGTTTATCCTCCCTCAAACTAACAGGGACAGGCACGAATGGCACTCTTAAGTTGTGGTTAACTGAACGGTGTTTTACCGCACGATCAGTTTGGCGCATTGTGACGCCGATTGCACTTAGGGGCGTCCATCTCATCAGGCACTCTTAAGTAGTACTAAACCCACTTGCGTACTTAAATAAGTATAAGTACAATATTAAGTACTTATACAGAGGGTGACGATCGTGGACACATTAAGTTATTCAGCATTCCGTAATCAATTAGCGAGTGTTTTAGATAAAGTGAACAATGACCATAAGCCGGTAATGATCACACGACAAAATGGAACAGAATCTGTAAGGACATGCACCGCAAAAAAGAATAACTGATTTTATTTTTTCTCTTTCTGTTGTTTTTATTTTAAGCGTGATTTTGTGGGGTAGGTGGTTTATTGTGTGTTTTAAGGGCTTGAAAGCGTTGTCTTGCCTTTTTTAAACAATGGCTGCCCGTGACTTACTATTAAGCGGTGTCGTTTTTTGCTTGAGATAGAATTTTTATAACGAAGCGGTTTTTCTTCGCCGAAACTGTTGCTTATGTTGTTGTTCAAACTGCGTAGCGTTCTTTATCCAAATGTTAGTTTCAATGCTTAAGCGCTCTAAAATAGGCGGCAGCTGGTTGTTAATAGCTCCGCGTTTATCCTCCCTTACTACTCGCCCAGTCCAATCCACCAACACTACATAATCTTCCCAAGAAAAAGGAATGCCTGTTTGTGTTGCTTGAGTTATCGCTCCATCAAAGTGCAGTAGTGGTTTAATGGGCGTTTCAAAATGATGAAGCTTGAGAGAGGGCAGAGTGGCTTCTGCTATCTCATGGCCTAAAGTAAACTTAGGTTTAATACGCTCTTTAATGCTGGTGTACTCAGAGGTTTCAGGCGTATCGGCCATACAGGCTCGAACAGGGTTTAAGTCAACATGGGCCATACAAGAAAGTAGTGCTTCCTCGCTCAATAGTGCTTGTGATTTATATCGTGATTCCCAGAAGTGCCCAGTACAGTTGTCTTCTTTATTCGCCTCGCGGGCAATGGGTTCATTTAAGGATTTCATAAACCAACTTAAATCCGTTAAACGGTGGCGCCATACTTCAATAATATCGCTGACTGTTTGTTGTTCTGCGGGACTTAACGAAGCACCTTGTTGCTGGCGCTGGATTAATAAGGGGCCTTTATAAAGGCTCGTCCAGCGAGTGATGATTGCTTGGTGACTCCATTCTACGCTTTGTTGTGGATCGAGTTTTACGACGATGTGATAATGATTGCTTAGTACCGCATACGCACAGATATCAATGGCGAATAGTGACGATAGCAAACGAATCCGGTCTTCAATCCACTGGCGACGGTGTTCGTAATCTTGTTGTGTGTGTTGATCAAACCCACATAGGAACGTTCGCCGAACGCAGCGAGAGACGATGTGGTAGTAGGGCGTGTCAGTAAGGGAGATTAAGTCTTTTCTTGGGCGAGTCATTGTTTAGTCCTTTAAACATGTGATGATCTTATCTTAGATTAGAGTGTTGCTGTAGGTCAATAGGTGAGTGCCTGTCCTTGCCCCTTGTTTGTTTTTAATAACTTTTCTTCTTTAATCTCAGTGATAGGCATGCTAAAAAAATACCAACACGTTCACTTAGTTTTTTGTCATTCCCTATGGAGTGTTTGTCTATGGTTGTTATGTCTTGGTGTGATTTGGGCTGTTTTGAAGCAGTAGAGTTTTTATTATGGTGCATGGTGCATGGTGTAAGTTGTTAGACATTGATAAAAAGGTTGCAGTTTATGCACTACAAAATCGTTTTGGACGACAAGAATTTGTGGATACTACTCCCAGATGGATATCAGCGTTTGTTTGCTAATATCGTTAAGGCCGTTCACCAACAGGGTGATGTTTTGGGGGCTATTGTATATAGTTTCCCTGAGCAAAAAACCGAGGACACCCACCAATAAAAAACTCCCGCAAAGACCAAGCTGAATTTTTAACCATTTACTTCATTTTTCAAAAACATAGAGAAAATACCGAAAAGAACGGATAGCCCACCTAAAACACAAAATTCAGGCGAGCGAGCACTGCGATTGAGAATCTACAACAAACAAGTTTGTTTTCAGGAAGCCGTTACGCCGTTTTACGTGGGTAATTGAATTTTTTATAAAAATTTGTTTCAAATTTTTGCGTGTTTTCAATCCATTCGTCAGCATCAATATTAAGGCGTTGTAATATTGGGAGGAATGTATCAGGTATAAACCCGCGTTTGTCTTGGCGTTGGATACGGACTTTTGTATCGACAAGTCTAAGGTAATCGTTGTGGCTGAATAACACACCGCTTTGTTTTAGATTTTTTACATTCCCTTCGAGAGCCACAAGAGACTTAAGTGAAAAGTGGTGAATGTATTGATGATTAATATCAGGGTTGTTCTCTAATGCCCGTCCCCAACTAAAGCTGGGTGTAATGCGTTGTTTAATACTAGTATGTTTCGATTGCTCAGGGGTATTGGCCATTTTTGCACGAATAGGGTTTACGTCAACGTAGGCCATCGCTGTGAGTAGGGCTTCTTCGGTCAGTAATGGTTGAGATTTGAATCGGCCCTGACCTATATATAGGAAGGGAATGCAGATATTGCAGGAGCAAATATCTGCCGCAAAAAGCGGCCCGTGCAGTTCTCTTCAATGTCTTGTCTGGCAATTACTTGATTTAATTGCTGCATAAATTCGCTAACGCTTGCCAAACCAACGCGCCAATCCTAAACAAACGGTACCGGATCGATTCCAGTATGACGAGATTACGTTAACGGGACAGTAGTGAAATAAACAATAAAAAATAATAGGGGTAGGCTTGATTGAAAGTCGATAATAATCGTTTCTGGTGTGGCAATGCCAAGTCAGCTAAGGATTGTGTTAATCGGTCATCCGCAGCACGTTATTATCCGAGTTGACAATCACGGCCGAAATTTTATTCTGAAAGTAACTATCGTTTTTATTCTGAGAGTAGCTATCGTTTTTATTAAGGGAAATTGCTACATACATCGTAACAGCATGAGGGCTAAATTTATGCCGCATGCTGATGACGGATCATACTTCTTTACTGGTTTCGCCCAACCAAAATTAAGTATTTCTAAAATTATTTAACTGTCTAGGTGATATTATGTCCTTTATTTCAATGGCAGCTATCATCGTATGGATACATTGTGGGAGGGACGCTAGAAAACGTCGTTACTTGATAGTGAGTGATAGGCGTTACTGTGTCATCGGTATGTCATCGGTATTGCTTAGGGTAATGTTACCGATATAGCGTGGTAGGTAACGTAGGTAAAATAATTTTGTATCATCATGCTTATACATCGTTAAGTGCTGGTAATAAAATGTAGCAGGGCGCTTATTGAGCACTATTTTTATACCTTATAGATGAACCGGAGTTGTTTCATATCAGAAAAATGACGAATAAGTGGTTTCTGCGGAGTGATTATGCTGAAAAAAGTTATGTAGTATGTGAGTCGCTCATTAAAGATTTATCCTAGATGGGCAATCACCGTTCGCGAACAAAGTTAACTAACACGGTTTTTAATCGGGTTTGACACCGTAGGCTGTTCAAATACCATCTAAATTGTATCTTAATAAAATTAATTACACATCAAAAAATTATGTCACATATCGTCGCAATAAAATAATTATTTAGCGAGTTTTTAAACGGTGCCAGCGTTAGGCTAGCTGTACCTTTCATTGAATTATCAATTAATTTTTTTATAAAATTATCTGTCATAAAATATCACAATTTTACCTACAAATCTTCGATCGCAATAGGCTGTGTTGGCGCCATCTCGGTTGTATTTAAATGGTATTGCTATAGACTTGTGTCCAAAGTCATAAAAAAATACCGCGAACGGGCCTACCAAATTGTTTTAAAGTGATCTCATTTGGTCGTCTGAAAAAACACTAAATTAATGGTTGGGGCGGTTGGCGGTATTAATGAGCTTTTACGGATGCGGCTACAATTAGCTGTAGCTATCCGACAAATCACACACATTAGGAGAATAGAATGAAACGCTATATTTTCGGCGCGGCACTAACGGCAATTACTGCCCTTACGGCGCCTACCGCTGCCTTTGCTCAAGATCAGTGTGGCGATGTCACTATCACTCAAATGAACTGGGATTCAGCTGCCATAGTGACGTCAGTATCAAAATTTCTTATGGAACAGGGCTATGGTTGCGACGTTACCGTTGTTCCCTCAGATACCACTCCAGCTATTGCTTCATTGGCTGAAAACAACGAGCCTAATATTGTTACCGAACTATGGGTTAACTCTGCTGGTGATGCTTACAAAAAACTAATCAATGCAGGCAAAATTAAAGAGCTTACTAGCGTACTTGACCCCGGTGGTGTTGAAGGATGGTGGATCCCGAGTTATTTAGTTGAGGCAAACCCAGAGCTTGCAACAATCGAAGGCATCATGGCTAATCCTGAACTGGTCGGCGGCATGTTCAACAACTGTCCTGATGGCTGGGGCTGCAGAATAGTAAATGATAACTTGATTAGAGCGTTCAACCTTGAAGATAAAGGCATAAAAGTTTTTAACCATGGATCTGGTGAGACTTTAGCGACTTCTATGGCGGCAGCTTACCGTAGCGAGAAGCCTTGGTTTGGCTATTACTGGGGCCCAACTACGCCATTAGGTATGTTTGATATGACGAGTGTTGATCTTGGCGAGTATGATGAAGCGATACATGCAGCCAATCAAAATGCTGACGCGCCTGCGCCAAAGGTATCATCATTTCCGGCAGCGCCAGTGGTAACGGCTGTGACTAGCGCCTTTATGGAATCGCATCCTGATATTACTGACTTGATGAGCAATGTGACCTTTAAGACGGGTACCATGAGTCAGATCTTGGCCTGGAAAGAAGAAAGCAATGCATCCAATGAAGAAGCCGCTGTCTACTTTCTAAAAAATAACCCAGATGAGTGGAGTGACTGGATCAGCGATTCAGCAAAAGTAAAACTTTCTGCACTATTGAAGTAAGTCAGCTAGATTAAGTCAGTTGATTAGGGTGGTGCTTTCAGCGCCACCCGTTATTTTTCCGAATTATGTCCGCGTGAATTCGCTGGAAGTCAAAAGATAGATACTGGTTGATATGACCTGAGTCTGTTATTCATTAAAAAATGACAAAAATTTAAAAAAGGCTGCGATATGCAGTCTATACGAGGTGTGCATGGCGACTTATGATTTTATTTTCAATGGGCTGGGCTTGCGCAACTGGTGCGGCGTCAGTGGCGATGACAGTGGCGGGACTATGTCCATGTCACAACTGTTAGCACAGACATCAGGCGACGATGTTGACTTGTCATCATGGGAAACGCCATTTCCGTCCATGGACGCATTGCACGAAGCCTGTCCATCTTTTCCTCAATCGCGTGAGCTCACGAGTGGCTTGGAGGAAGGCTTCCTTTCTATCAAGGACGTCCTCAAAGCGGTCGTCGATCCACTGACCCAACCGCTAAGTTGGGCACTAAACGAAGCCTTGTGGGTAATGCAAACAGTACCATGGTTCATTATGATCCCCATGCTGATGTTGGTGGCTTGGGTGGTCGGCCGCCAAATGAAACTCGTCGCGTTGGTAGCCATCTGTTTCGGGTTCCTTGGTTTTGTTGACTATTATATTTATACCATGCAGACGCTCGCGATCATTTTTGTGTGTGCGCTGACCTGTGTATTGTTCGGGGTTCCCATTGGTATCGCCATGTCGCGTAGTGATCGTGTGCAGCGTACCATGATTCCTATTCTAGATATGCTCCAGACCTTGCCGCCGTTTGTCTATTTGATACCGCTGATTTTCTTGTTTTCGGTCACTGAGCCTAAGCTTTATGGCATTGCCATTATTCTTTACGCCATTGTACCGGTTGTTCGCTTGACTGATTTAGGTATTAGGTTGGTCGATCCAGACGTGACTGAAGCGGCAGATGCTTTTGGCATGACGACACGCCAAAAATTGTTCAACGTGCAAATTCCGTTAGCGCTGCCTAATATTATGGCGGGCGTTAATCAGACCATCATGATGAGTCTTGCGATGGTCGTGATTGCTTCGCTAGTCTCGGCCCCAGGTTTGGGCGTGCTGGTGTTGCGCGGCATTCGGTCGCTAGAGCTAGGCGTAGGTCTGCTCTCTGGTTTGGGGATCGTCCTTCTTGCGGTCATTCTGGATCGCGTGACGAAGGCGGCACTCGCTCGTATCAATGTAAGTCAGTCGAGTTAATAGGGAACAGCTATGAACGATACAGAAATCAAGATCTCGATTCGTAATCTTTACAAGATTTTCGGAGACGACCCTCAGCCAGCACTGCAATTGGTCAACGAGGGTGTCAGTAAGATTGCGCTCTTGGAAGAGCACAACCATGTACTGGGCTTAAATAATATTAACGTCGATGTGCCCACCGGAAAAACGACGGTGATTATGGGGCTGTCAGGATCCGGTAAGTCCACGCTTATCCGGCACATTAATAGGCTTATTGAGCCGACAGCAGGCGAGGTATGGGTCGACGGCGACAACATATTGGAGTATAGCGACAAACAGCTTCGGCACCTGCGACAGCATAAAATGTCTATGGTGTTCCAAAAATTCGCGTTGTTACCACATCGGACCGTGTTACAAAATGCAGGTTTAGCCCCGTGGGTCGACGGACAGAACGAACGTCAATATGCGAGTGAGGCGCTTAAGTGGATTGACCGCGTTGGGCTGCAGGGGCAAGGTGATCAGTACCCTCATCAGCTATCGGGCGGAATGCAGCAGCGGGTGGGTATCGCGCGCGCACTCACCAGTAACTCCGACATTATGTTAATGGATGAGGCGTTCTCTGCACTTGATCCGCTAATCCGCACCGATATGCAAAATCTATTAAACGAGTTGCAAGTTGAGTTGAAGAAGACCATCGTGTTTATCACTCACGACTTAGATGAGGCACTGAAACTAGCCGATCATCTGGTTATTCTTAAGGACGGTTTTGTCGTTCAGCAAGGTGAGCCACAACATATCCTGCTTAACCCCGCTGACCCTTATATCGAAGATTTTGTGAGTGATATTAACCGCGCTCGTGTACTAAGGGTTCGTTCAGTTATGTCTCCAAGCTCAGACGCCTCGGGTCAGTTTAACGGCGATATTGATCATGATGACACCTTAGAATCGGTGATTGCATTGTCGGAGGGCGACACCGCACTTAACTATCGTGTGATGAAGGATGGTCAGCCCGTTGGTCGGTTAGATATGCGCAAGCTAGTGCGCGCACTAGTGCCGTTAGAGCAATCGGATAATCTTGAAAACGGTGGATATAGTTAGTGGCCAATAGTTCACGCAAGACGATTATTTCCGGCGATACCTTGTTAACACTGCAATTTTTTTGACAATTCAATGGGCATCCAAAGCTCTTTGTAGTCAATCACAAAGTGATAAAAGATCCTCATGTAATGTACTCAGCACAAGAAATCCGTATAACTATTGGCGTGATGTCAAACGGTTAATCGTGTGTTGATATCCTCACTTAGAAATAGCGGCATAAGCCGCTATTTCTAAGTTCTGTAACATAGGGCCGTCTATGTTCTTCCCCACCTCAATGGATTCCCCTAACAAGGAAGAGCACTCTTCAAAAAGGGTTGCATTAACATCATGGAGATTACCGGGTGACGAATCAATGCACATGATAGTCCGCTGACTCTATAAGTCGCTATCAATAGTGCGGTGGCTCAGTCATTATCAATGAAATAATGCATGTGTTGTCTAGCGCAAATCGACGTCCCATTATCTATGGGCTTAAAAATACTGCGGCTAATTTTTTCGCCCAAATTTTGGGTGGTTCGATTTCGTATGGAATTTGTATGATCTACCTTACTGCGAAGCGGAGGACAGTCCGCTTTCTATGACCGTATGTATGAAATTTTGCATGAGGCGAGTCTTGTGAGGGCTAAATATATTAGTCAATGCACCTTCTACTAAGGCAGCATCTGATTTTCGGTGTATTGGCGTAAATAGATGGATGTCGGCGTTTATTATGGCATAGCCACTATGCTGTCTTGGTGTGTCGCTTTCTTTATGTTCGGCTTACATGCTTAAATATTGAAGCCGTATCGAACTTGGTTCATTTTGAATAGTCGCAGTCAGTTCCATTCGTATCAGACGTCAACTACCTTGGCCGGTTTTAAACGCAAAGGTATGCCCATGCGTACCGATTTTAGCCGATCTGTAGTCACACTATTTTAGGTGCACGCTGTGATTGTGATTGATAATGTGGGTTGGTTGGCTTACATTATTGATGCGAGTACGAGCAATGCTTCAGTCACCACGCTACCTGCCTTATGATGAAGATGGTATTTCTCACGTATGAATGCTTTTTTCTTGCCGAGTGAACCCCTATAAAACGCATGTGGTCGCTATAAACAGCCTTACGTAGTGTCATCAACGTTTGTCATACAGGCGTTTTCACACTACAATACCCATATGAGAAGAACAACACTAGTGCAAGCCATTATTATCACCGCTGCGATTATTATCGCTGCGGGGTGAATTGGTTGCGCAACGCTTATGCGGCTAATAAACCCTCGTACTGAAAAGTCCGAGGGTTTTTTGTTTTTAAGGTGCGTATAAAAAGGTGCATATAGGTTGTCGGCGGGCAATCGCGCGTGAATATATCCGGTTCGGTAAATAGCCCTATGCAGAAGATCGTATAGAGCACTGACTGAGTAGAGGGCGACTTATACCACTTTCTAGAAAGTTATCTAGATAATATAGAAAAATACAGCGATTGATAGAGAAATAAAATGATACGAGCATTACTGAAGAGATTGTCTAGAAAGAGAAAGACTAGCGACTTAAGTGCTGAGGATTACGTGAAAGCAATTAAAAAAGCCAATATGGAGCCGCTAGCGAAGGTTACAGATGTAACCTGCGTCGGGCAAATAGGCGCTAAATATGGCTGTACTATGTGGTTAAAACGTGAAGATCAGCAGCCGGTATATTCCTTTAAGTTGCGCGGTGCCTTTAATCGATTGCAAGCGCTGCCAAAACATTCTCAGGTAGTGACTGCCTCCGCTGGTAATCATGCGCAAGGTTTAGCCTATAGTGCGACTCACCTAGGGCACAATGCACGCATTGTGATGCCAAGTACTACCCCGCAAATTAAGGTGGATGCGGTAAAAGGCTATGGTGGAGACGTTATTATTCATGGCAATAACTTCGATACGGCCAATGCCTTCGCACTTGAGTTAGCTAAAAAAGAGGGCGCGGTATTCGTGCCTCCATTTGATGATGAAGGCGTCATTATCGGGCAAGGAACCGTCGCTAGAGAATTGTTAGAGCAGTTACCTAATGTCGATGTCGTGTTTATCCCTGTCGGTGGTGGCGGTTTAATGGCGGGGATGTCGGTATACATTAAAACGGTTAACCCTAAAATCAAAGTGATTGCGGTTGAGGCAGAAGATAGTGCGTGCTTTGCGGCGGCCATGAAAGCCAAAGAACCCGTCGACTTAGATTACGTAGGAAGCTTTGCCGATGGTGTGGCTGTTAAGCGCATGGGTAAAGAAACCTTTCGCGTGGCGTCGCAACACTGTGATGGCATAGTGACCGTATCGAGTGATGAAATTTGTGCGGCCATGCAAGATATTTTTGTCGCTATGCGGGCAATTTCCGAACCGTCGGGCGCGTTGGCATTAGCCGGCATGAAAAAATGGTGCGAAACCAATCAAGCGACAGGTTTACAGTTAGCAGGCATATTATCAGGCGCTAATTTAAATTTTAATACCTTACGTTATGTGGCCGAGCGCACCGCCCTAGGACAAAAAAATGAAGCCTTGCTAGCGGTAACATTACCTGAACAAAAAGGCAGTTTTAAGGCGTTTTGTAAGGCGTTAAGTGGTCGACCAATCACCGAGTTTAATTATCGTTATACCGATGTTAAAACGGCTGAAATTTTCGTCGGTGTGGGCTTGCGTAACGGTGACGAGGAATTACAGCAGCTTACGGCACATCTAACAGAATGTGGCTATAACTTTAGTGATATTTCTAATAACGAACTTGCTAAGTTACACATTCGTTATATGGTGGGGGGGCAACCGGGAGCGGTGATTAAAGAGCGTTTATTTCGTTTTGATTTTCCAGAATACCCCGGTGCACTGTTACGATTTTTAGAAACATTAGGTGCTAAGTGGAATATCAGTTTATTTCACTATCGTAATCAGGGCGCAGCCATAGGTAACGTGTTAGCGGGGATCGAAGTGGCAGAGGAGGATGCCGCTGAGTTTTCGACATATCTTGAACAATTGAATTATCAATTTACCGAAGAAACCGATAATCTGTGTTACCAACGCTTTTTACGTTAACTTGTTACGGTAACGTCGACGTTCACTTTTGTAAAGTAGTAGGGATTTATGATGAAGATTCTGGGCGATAGCCAAATATTGTTATTTGAGGAGCTGTTCTCCAGTCTTGGAGAAGTCGCTATATATTCTGGCCGCACTATCAGTGAGGCCGAACTAGAGGGTGTTGATGCATTGATCACCCGTTCTACGCTGAATGTTGATCAGGTATTATTGAGTGGTTCCAGTGTTAAATTTGTAGGGACTTGCACCATAGGCACCGATCATTTGGATGTCGATTACTTGAATAGCCGCTCTATTCCTTGGGCAAATGCGCCGGGTTGTAATGCAAATGCGGTCGTCCAATATGCTTTAAGTGCTATGGCGCAATTGTCGCCGGAATGGATGCAGCTAACAGTGGGTATTATTGGCTGCGGCAATGTGGGTGGGCGAGTATATCGGCGCTTAAAAGCCTTGGGTGTTAATTGCCACGTTTACGATCCTTTTTTATCCGAGCAAGATAACCCTGACTTGGTTTCTCTTGAAGAGCTTCTGCAAGCTGATATCATCACTTCCCATGCACCCTTAACGAAGACAGGCGAGTTTCCTACTTATCATCTTTTAGGCGCGCATGAGTTAAACCAGTTGCGCCCCGATACTTTATTAATTAGTGCGGGGCGTGGCGCAGTGATTAATAATCAAGCGTTGATCAATCGTTTGCGTCAGAAAAAAGATATCCGTGTTGCCCTAGATGTGTGGGAAAACGAACCCGATATTGCTGAAGCGTTACTGACGTTAGTCGATATCGCCACACCGCATATAGCGGGCCATAGCTTAGAGGGTAAAGAGCAGGGCACGGTGATGGTGTTTCAGCAGTTATGTCAGTCTTTAGGAGTGACTCCCGGTATTGATGTGTCAACCATCGTCAATACCCAAATCGCATTGCTGCCAGAGATAGCGTTTAAGACAGTACCTCAGACAGTACCTCAGACAGTAACTAAGGCAGTGCCAAACCAAGAACCATCACTCGCAGCTATTTTAAATGCAGTGTTGTTAGCGGCATATCCAATTATGAACGATGACACGCGTTTACGTGAGTGGAACAGTAGCGGCCACAGCATGGCGATGCATTTTGATCGGATGAGAAAAGACTATCCGGTGCGCCGCGAGTATTCTCACTTTATATTCCCCGATGTGGCCCAGTGTTCGCCAGTGGCCGACTGGATAGCATTGCTGGGAGCGAAATCATAAGTAGTGAACAGACAGGTAAAACCATGATAATCGTTGGTTTCAGCGTCTGATGAATGTTAGGTAATGTGTATGTTAACAATTGGTTTAGTGATTAACCCTTATGCCGGTATCGGCGGCCCAATGGCTTTAAAAGGTAGCGATAATATTGATATCGATGAGGTGTTGTCCCAAGGTGGGCAATGCCTATCTTCTCCACGGGTGGCCGTTACTTTGGCAAAGCTAGGGGAAAAGGCCAGTAAAGTCCGCTGGCTAACAGCGCCATCAAAAATGGGGGAAGATTTACTCAAACAACATGGGTTCGCAGTCACCGTAGTCGGCGAAATAGAGGCTCAACACACTACGGCAAAAGATACCGAGCGCCTAGTAACACAGCTAATTGATGCGGGTATCGATCTATTATTATTTGCGGGGGGTGATGGGACTGCTCGCAATGTAGTAAATGCCTGCCAATCGAGTCGCAACGAAGCACTGTTAGTCTTGGGGATTCCTGCGGGTGTCAAAATGCACTCAGGAGTTTATGCCGTCTCGCCCCAAGCAGCAGCAGAGGTGTTACATTTGTTAATAGATAATGACGTGGTCTCGACAGGGATTCAAGAAGTCCGCGATATCGACGAAGAAGCCTTACGGGCAGGTCAATTAAATTCTCGCTATTATGGTGAACTACGTGTTCCAAACGATCAACGTTATGTGCAGCAGGTAAAAAATACCGGGCGACAAAACGAAGACGAAATCCAATTAGAAATTGCTGCAGGTGTTGTCGATGATATGGATAATGAAACACTGTATATCATCGGTTGTGGAACCACACCTAAAGCCATTATGGATGAACTACATTTGCCGAATACATTACTAGGTGTGGATGTGGTTTTGGGTCGAGAGGTTATCGCTATGGATGTTAGCGCCCTCTGTTTAGAATCCTTGTTGCTAGAGCAATATCCTCACCACCCCGCTAAACTGCTAATTACGGCTATTGGCGGGCAGGGACATATTATTGGTCGTGGTAATCAGCAGATCAGTGCCAAAGTGTTGCGGCGTATTACCCAGCAAAATACGGTTGTTCTAATCACCCCTAGCAAATTGGCCGAGTTAGTGCACCGCCCTTTATTAATGGACAGCGGCGATGCACTGCTTGACCGTGAGTGGGCGGGTTTAATGACCGTGCATACGGGGTACCAGCAAACGGCAGTTTATCCTCTTAATAGTGGTGAGTCATAACGACAGTGGTTATTCTCCGGAGCTTCGCCAAGCGGATAAACATTGAAATTATATGTATAAAGACGTTATATCCACATTATATTTGCCCCATAAAAGCAACGATCTGACTCGACTAAATCGTCGCTTTAGCGTATCTTATGCACATATTGATTGCTGGTTTTATGCAGCAATACCTCTTATAACAACGAACAACTGAGTAAGTGATGAACCCAAACTATCTCGATTTTGAACAACCTATTGCTGATCTCGAAGGTAAAATCGAAGAGTTACAGTTGGTCGGTAATGACAACGAACTCAATATCACAGAAGAAATCAGCAAGCTGCGCGAAAAAAGCACAAAACTGACTGAAAGTATTTATTCAAACTTAAGTGCCTGGAACGTAGTAAAAGTGGCTCGACATCCACAGCGTCCTTACACAACAGATTATATTCAGCGTATTTTTACCGACTGGGATGAGCTTCATGGCGACCGGCACTTTGGTGATGATCATGCGATCGTGGGTGGCGTTGCTCGGCTAGATGGCAAACCAGTAATGATCATCGGTGAAGAAAAAGGCCGCAGTGTTAGCGAAAAAGTGAGGCGCAACTTTGGCATGCCAAAACCAGAGGGCTATCGCAAAGCTTTACGTCTAATGGAAATGGCCGAACGTTTTAAAATGCCCGTGCTAACCCTTATCGACACCCCAGGAGCATATCCAGGTATTGATAGCGAAGAGCGTGGGATCAGTGAAGCGATAGCACAAAATCTAGCGGTCATGTCCCGTTTACGTACACCGATTATTTGTACTGTTATTGGTGAAGGGTCGTCGGGTGGCGCATTAGCGATCGGCGTGGGTGATCAGTTGAATATGCTGCAGTACTCTACTTACTTTGTTATTTCGCCCGAAGGCTGCGCTAACATCATTTGGAAGACCGTAGATAAAGCCCCATTGGCGGCAGAAGCCATGGGGGTAACGTCTAAGGTGTTAGAGGAATTGGGTATTGTAGACGAAACTATTCCCGAGCCATTAGGCGGGGCGCATCGTAATATTGATGAGATGTCATTAAACTTACAAGGTCGCTTAATTGCTCAAGTTGACGAGCTAATGGCGCAGCCACTGGATGAGCTACTAGAAAAACGCTACCAGCGCCTGATGAGTTACGGTAACTAATACCATTACATTCCTTGACGTAAAAAAAGCGCCAATGTGCGCTTTTTTTACGTCTGTGTTTTCGTTGTGGTTACGTGCTCGGCCCTCTGCTATCGCGCAGTAGTCGTGCCGCTGAGTAGGCGATCGTACTTCTTGCTCAAGAATTCATAAAACTGCTCACGGAGTAAGTTAATATCTTTTTTCATCGCAATGATCGTTTCGTCTTTCATATCAGTTCTGCCGACATAGACTTGCCGCCTAAAGTTAGCGATTTTCGCCGCGTATAAACGTAAGGTCTTCTCCAAGGCTTTTTCGCCGAGCATTAATAATTTTGATTCCGCGTCAGATAATTTTTTAAACTCTCTGACCAGCTCGTGATTAACCACCTCTAATTCTTTTTTTCGCGCTTCTGGCCAGTGGCTACCATGGTGAACAGACTCAATGACAAGTGCAGAATATTTGGCGAAGACATGACTCAGATTACCGACATCGGTCGATATCCCTTCCAACATCATCAATCGTCGCTGATCAGGGTGCTGGTGAGTCTTTTGTGAAGATTGCCGTCTGTTCATTACGAGCATCATCAATATCACGCTGACTAATGCCCCGATACCCATTTTGGCCGAGGTGTCGAAAAGTTGCCATAAAACCTGTGTGTCCATCGTAAAACCTCTAGATTACCAACCAAGCGTTAGTCAGAAAATTGTCGTTTAGCGAGCCTTAGCTGCCTCTTGTAATATATTTAGCAAGTACTAGGCCAGCTATGCCTATTGCCTATCTTGCGGGTCATTATTTCTTTTG
>Ga0307488_10002576_pt1 | contig 15294 bp, 22 predicted proteins | sample SB02metaG_FD_202248 | JGI IMG/M metagenome (GOLD analysis project Ga0307488, IMG submission 202248) | Sea-ice brine microbial communities from Beaufort Sea near Barrow, Alaska, United States - SB 0.2 | ecosystem: Environmental > Aquatic > Marine > Coastal | place: USA: Alaska | collected... | reverse complement strand
CAATTAATAACCATCTTATAGCAGAAGGTTTTATTTTGCCTAAAGGCGGTTTAGTAGATGATGCTTACCTTAACATGATGTCAGAAGTTATCTATAATTTGTTGCCCGAACCTCCTCAAGGTTGGGAAGACATGAAGTTAGATTCTGGTAATTGCGGTGGTGTTCTAGATCATCCTCAATCAGACGGAACTTCAGGTACTCAAAGTGCTATAGAAGCCAAGCTCACTGTTGCTATTAATCAGTCGGCTGAAGCAGCTAAAGCCCAAGGCAAATTATCTGGTAATATGCAAGGTCTTGTATCAGATATAGCTGCACCTAAAGTAGATTGGAAGATGGTGTTAGCAAGGTTTTTACGTGCTAATAATAAATCTGACTTTTCTTGGCTTAAACCTAACAGACGATTTATCGGACGTGGTTTGTACTTGCCTTCTTTGCATACACCCTGCTTAGAAGAAGTAGCGGTTGTGTGCGATACTTCAGGTTCTAGAACTGACGAAGAACTTAGTCAAGACTTAGCAGAGATATCATCTATATTACGTGACTTAAGCCCACAAGCTATTCATCTTATTCAGTGCGACACTGAAGTTAATAGCGACGTGGAATACTCCAGAGAATCTTTACCTTTAAAAACAGTAGAGTTTAATGGCCGTGGCGGTACGCTGTTTTCTCCTGCAATAGAGTACGTAAACAAAAATCATCCCAATGTTGCTGCACTTATTTATCTTACAGATTTAGAATGTGACGACTTTGGCGATGCACCTCATTATCCGGTGCTATGGATAACAACTGAACCCGGGGAGGCCCCATATGGCGAAATCATCGAAATGTAAAACAACAGCAGAAGAGTATATGACATCAGTATTGGTAGGTACTGGAGTTCTTTTTCTGCTTTTTGGTATTGCGACTAGCATTCAATACTCACTAATCCTACTGGGCACAGGCATAGGCCTTGGCTCAATCTTATATTTATTATGGAGAATTATATGAATGCAGCAACAGTTAGTGCGTTAACAACAGCACTATGGATATTAATCGAAGCTATACAGTTTGGCTATATGGCTTATCTAATGTGGAGGAACAAACATGATTTTAATAGGAATCCTGTCGGCCCTAGGCCTTCTTTTACTGGCGCTTAAAGCTGGCGGTAAAAAAACAATCGGTCACGATGTATTTGTTGACGTCTTAATTACAGTTACTCTAATGGTGTGCTTTTATGGCACATTCAGCGGTATGACTGCAGCTATGATCGGCGGTTTATCTGCTTCTATAGTCTTATTCGTTATGAAAAAGACTATGGTTCACGAGAAACTGACGCTTGAAAAAGACAACAAAATTATTATGTCAAAACCACTTAATATATCAATCCCAACAGTCAAACCTAAGTGGAAGACTGTTCAACCTGACTGGAGGTCATAATGGCTAAGAAAACATTAAACGATTTTAACAAAGCTCTTAAAACTAAATTAGAAGACGCATTTGGTAAAGAATTTATTAACGATAAAGTAATTATTATGGGTTTAGATGACGTTGACGACCAACCGGCTGATAAATATCAGGCGGTAAATAACAATAATAAAGACTTATTCAATCAAGGAGAAACATAATGGCTAGTGTATCAATGTCAATAACTTTGCGTGATCAAATATCAGAAAACTTTAAAGTACAGTTGTTTAAAGCTTACAGAGTGCATAACAATATTGAAGCCCCTATAAATGAAATAATTAATCATATCTATATGCTTAATGATGATTTTAGATGTGCAGTAGATCTTCAAAAAGAATGGAATGTCTTGTATGAAAAACTAAAGATAAGTTTTCCAGATGCTACAGCTCATAGTAGCGGAGTGTATGATTTAATAAAACCAGACTTGATTACTGAACAAACTTCTATAGGTTTAATCATGAATCCAACTTTAGGGCTTAGTTCTAACTACACTTTTTACGATAAATATGCAACGCCAGAAGAAGAGATGTCGTCAGGCTACGGCAGTCAAGATTATAAACTTGGTATACGTAATTACCACAAGGACGATGTGCCAGTTGTTGTAAACGATTTAGACGCTTTTTATGCTCCTTACGACTTTGGTTTAATATACCATAGAGGCTATTTCCAAAAAGAATACAGCCCTCATGGTTCAGCCTTGCTTATTACAGACCCTAAAATGTGCAAAATGTTATCAGGTTTAGGTGAACTAGAACAAAAAGTAAGCAGTAAGTTAATAGACTTTAAATCTTATTTAGAAAAAATAACGACACTTAAAAAGTTTGTAGACGAATGGCCTGGAGCTATGTCTCTTATACCAGAAGAATATAAAAGACGAATGCTTAAAAAAGCAATTAAATCTACTGTTCAAACATTAACACCCGAACAGATTATTCCAGACGAATTGAAACGTGAGATGAATGAGGTTATATTAACTAACAAGCTAACGGGAGAAGTTTAATGGCACAAGCAGAACAAAAGTCTTGGGAGTATGATAAATCATACTCTTACGAAGCTAATCAAAGCAGTTGGATTGACGCAGTCAATTTTGAACGTAAACAACATAACGAAAACATACTTACTCAAGAACAAGCAGAAATGAAGTTTCAAGAGTATTACTTAAAGGAGGACTACAATGGGCAAACTTAAATCAGCAATGATGGACATAGGCTATAAAGCCATGGACATTGGCATTGACGATGCAGCATCAGAATTTAATATGTCAGAAGAAGATATAAAAGCCTGCGTAATGTTTGCAAACAGTTACTCAGGTAGATGGGAGCAATTTGTATCAGAAGGTCATTGGGACGACGTAGGACCTATTATTCATTAACATGCCAAGGAGTGGCACTAGTATAGCCCAAAGAAATCTTTCGACTTCTTTGGGCCATGCGCCTTTATTTAGATTCAGTCTTCTTAAAAATTTAACTAAGTTATATTTTCTGAATCTATATAAACAATCAACCTACGATACGTATACCCACATTTCAAGAGTACCAGTAGCTACGTCGCCAGCTGGGTCTACTTGAACAAGTATATCAATAGTGTTATCAGCAGAATATAACTGAGGTACTAAATCAGCAGCTTCGTGATCTACACCACCAGCTTGTCCGATTGTCGAACCGTCAATATATCTGTCAACATCGCCATCGTCACCAACATCAAACACTAGTTCAGTACCAGTATCTAAGTCAGATGATTTGACTTTAACATCATGAACAGTTTCACCAGCGAATACTTGTACTAATTGGTACACATCGTTAGTGTTACATGCTGCAGTAACGTTTAATTTAGCATATCTAACTGCCATGTTTCCACTTGGAAACGGCTTAAAAGATTGATTGCTATCTACTTGGCCACTTTTAAAAATTGCCATAATATTATCCTCACTTGTCATATTACACAAAAGTATGTAATACTTAATGTTTTAAAGACACTTGTTTGTCTTGTCAAGTTTAATTAAGGAGTAATTAGCTTAATGATTTACGTAAAACGTAATCCTTTAAATTATTATGGGAGATATAAAGACCCAAAATACTTACCATTTATACAATGGAAACGCGTAAGCCGTTCAACTGCTTACAACATGACTGTATCCAAACAACAAGGTTGGGAACAATCATCAACAAAACAATATAAACAATGGTTAGCTGACATGAAGGAGGCAGGCCATAACGTAAGATAATTCAAGGAGGAATTATGACACCACTAAGAAAAGCATTTTCAGATTTAGATAACTCACTACCAGACTCAGCGTTTGACTCTGACCTGTGTCAAGAGACCGTGGACGCAGTGTGGGAAGAAATAGATAAAGCAGAACAACTAATAGCTAAAGGCAAGATTGCCGAAAAATATATAAAACAATGGAGTAAAAGTTAATGCAAAAATTATATTTAGATTTTGAAACTTATTTCGATATTCAGACAAGTTTGACAAAGATGTCTACAGTTCAGTATGTCAACGACGACCAGTTTAAGGTTTGGGGCGTGGGAATAAAAGTAGAAAACGGAGAGACAGAATGGTACAACGAGTGTGACACCCCGGCCATTTTGGAACAAATCAAGTGGGACGAAGTCGCCCTGGTTTGCCACAATACTCTGTTCGATGCTTATATTCTTACTCAGCATTTTGGGTATAAACCGTCGTACTATTACGACACAGCGGCAATGAGCCGTGGTTTGTATCCAAACATGTCTGCACGATTAAAAGATTGTGCAAAGCGTGAGTTCCCTAATGATGAGACACTAAGAAAAGGCGAAGAGCTAGTTAACGCAAAAGGCGTACGCGATTTAGATCCAGAACTTGATGCACAAATAGGTGCGTACTGTATTCAGGATGTAGATCTTACGTACGAATTGTTTCAAAGTTATGCTCGTGGCTATCCAGACTCAGAGTTAGATTTAATAGATTTAACTGTACGTATGTTTGTAGAGCCTAAGTTAATATTAGACCGTGGACTTTTAACAACTTACAAAGAAGAAATTGTAATTAAAACAGCAAAAGGGATAGAGGACAGCGGAACAACAAGAGAAGTTCTAGCCAGCCAGCAAAAGTTTGCTACTTTTGTAGAAGGATTAGGTATTAATGTACCTACTAAAAAAAGCCCTACTACAGGTAAACAAATACCTGCATTTGGTAAGGCTGATCTTGCGTACACGCAAATGCAGCGCATGTATCCAGAACACGCCAATGTATGGGAAGCTAGAGAATTAGTAAAATCACGTATAGAAGAAACACGAGCACAAAGGTTTATAGATTCTACTAATCCTGACGGTACGTTCAGTATTCCTCTTCGTTATTATGCCGCGCACACAGGCAGGTTCGGAGGTTCAGACAAAATTAACCTACAAAACCTCCCCCGGGGATCTAAGCTCCGCACGGCATTAATGGCTCCTGAAGGTCAAAAGTTGTTTATTGCTGACTCATCTAACATAGAAGCAAGAATGTTAGCATGGCTTGCAAAAGAAGAAGACTTGTTAAATGCTTTTGCCACAGGTAGAGATGTTTATTGCGAATTTGCATCTGAAATATATGGCCGTACTATAACTAAACAAAACAAACTAGAAAGGTACGTAGGTAAAACTGCTATTTTAGGTTTAGGTTATGGTATGGGGCATGTTAGATTCCAGGACACACTTAAAGCTGGGTCCCCATCCGTGGACATGTCCGAATCAGCTGCACAAACTATTGTTCAACAGTATCGCGGTATGTATCCTAACGTTCCCCAACTTTGGTCTGGAATGAAAGATATGCTATTTGAAATGATATCTCCAAAATCAAATGGTACAAAGTATGGGCCGCTAATCATTCGTCCGCGTAAGCTAGAATTGCCAAACGGCATGCATTTGTCTTACCCACACTTAAACTACACTAGAGGAGAATTTGTGTACGAAACAGAAAGAGATTACATACGTACACATGGGCCAAGAGTTACAGAAAATGTTGTACAAGCTTTAGCACGATTAGTAATTACTGACCAAATGCTAGACGTACAAAGCATGCCCCAGGTAGACATTGTAATGCAGGTACATGACGAAATTATTGCTATTGGCTCTGAAGTAGATTCAGATGCTACAATGAATCAAATAATAGAAATCATGCGCACACCACCTGAGTGGTGCAAGGATCTACCTCTTGACGCAGAAGGCGGAGTGAGCCAGGTATATGACAAATAAGAACTTAATTCTTACAAGAAAAAAAGGAGACAAAGTCATCATACACACTGATGGCCAAGTTCTCTGCATTATAACAATAACAGATATAGCTACTAAGCAATGCAAAATAGCATTTGAGGCAAACTCAAGTGTACGCATTGATAGAGAAGAGGTATATCTAACAAAGGAGATTTAATATGGAAGTTGTTTTCCTAAAAGCTAAAAAAGCATTATCAAAAGAAATATCAAAAGATGGGTCCAAACCTTACCCATTAGTAAAGAACTTTAGTTCTTACTCAGAAGAAATATCAACAGACAAAAAAGGATTAACTAAATTATACAAACTACTTACAACTGCAGCTGACTCAGGACATTGTTTGCACAAAGGAACATTAAAACGTGAACTAACGGACGAACCCCGAGCATTCATGGCTGACCGTGCCGCAACGACTGAACTCTTAGTTTTAGATGTAGATGGTTTACGTACAAGTAACCCAGGGGATCTTCAAGCATTAGCCGACAAAATAGTTATGCAATTACCTGAAATATTCCATACTGTTTCGTACATCGCACAAGCTAGTGCGTCTTTAGGCGTAAAAAAAGACACAGTGTCATTGCACTTATTCTTTTTATTAGATATGCCAGTGCATCCTAAAACACTAAAAGACTATATTCGTTTAATTAATTACACTACAGAATTTTTAGCTGAACAAATAACTTTATCTGCTAATGGTCAAAGTCTTTCTTATATATTAGACCCTAGTGTTACTGACAACAGTAAACTTATATACATAGCACCTCCTATATTTAAAGGTATGAAAGACCCACTGCCAGACGGTAGGTTTGTACAGGTAAACCGTAGTCAAACTATGTTAGAAATATCTTCTTCTTTAATAGGAGTTAATCCTGAAAAAGTACATTCTTTAGGTTTAACTATAAAAGACAACTTAAGAAAGAAAAACAATCTTCCTAAAAGAGTAGGCAAAGTAGCTACAGTAAATGTTGCTGGCGAAGCCCAAGAAGTATTACAAAACCCTGACAAAATGACCATACAAGTAGCACGTGTGTCCGAACCTTTTGTTAACTGTAATGTTAATGGCGGAGACAGCGGAGGTTATTATTTTTTATTAACTAATCCTCATTACATGTACAACTTTAAAGGTGAACCAGTATGGGAAATAGAAAAAGCAGACCCTGACTTTTACAAAAGTATCTTTGATATATTTGCAGATAAAATTGACTCAGAAACAAAACAAAAGCCTATAGCACTTAGAGACTTTTATACTGATACTTATTTTAATGGTATTTTTGACGAATCTAAACAACAGTTTAGTGATGATTACCCATTAACTCCTACAAGTAAAAATTCTATAAATGACTTTATGAAATCACACAGTCGTCCTAACATGGATTACATACCTGATGCTAAAGTAGTATTTGATCCAAGTAACGATAAAGGTATTCAATTAGATGAAGTTCCTTATTACGTAAATTTGTTTCGCCGTACAGAATACATGCTGCAGGCTAACACAAACGTAAAAGAACTAGAATACGGGACTGCTATAGAAGTACAAAAAATTGCACCTAATTTTTATAAACTTCTTATGCACGCGTTAGGCAATGGCAAACCAGAATTTGAACACTTTGTTAATTGGTTAGCTTACATATACCAGAATAAAAAGAAAACTATGACAGCGTGGATATTTACGGGCATACCCGGTACTGGTAAAGGTTTGTTTGTACACAAAGTTCTTAAACCTTTGTTTGGCGAACAACAAACACCTATGAGAGCTTTAGAAAACATAGAAGAACAATTTAACTTGTACATGAGAACAGCTTTGTTTTTAGTAGTAGATGAGTTTCGTATGGCTGACTCAGGATCTGTAGGTCGTATGGCCGACAAACTTAAACATCAAATTACAGAACCTAATCTAACTATTAGAGCTATGCGTACTAATCAAATAGAGCTTCCGTCTTTTACAAATTTCTTGTTTCTTACTAACAGAGCTGACGCAGTTAAAATAGAAGAAAGCGACAGGCGTTACAATGTTGCTCCTAGACAAGAACAAAAAATAGAAGAAATTTATCCAGAGCTATTAAATAATCTAGATGTTTTAGATGCAGAGCTTTATATTATAGCTGGTGTACTTCAGAAGTTTAAAGTAGATGTACGTATGGCACACACTGCTTTAGAAAACGATGCTAAAAAAGAAATGAAGCAAGTATCTATGTCTGTTATAGAAGAATTTGCAAATGCAATACGTATGCGTAATTTAGAATATTTTACAGATATATTAGAAATACCACTTACAAATACTTTTGACGCTGGCGGCATAAGTACGGCACAAAGATATGTAAAAGCTTGGTTAGTGTCAGTAGGAGAAACAACAGTTGTACCACTTGTACATTTTAAAATTGTATATGATGCACTTACTGACAGCCGAAACACTTTATCTCAAAGAGACTTTGCAAAACGTATGACTAGACTAAATATAAAAACAGAACGTAAACGTATTAGTAAAGACAGAAATGCAAGAATACCAAGAGGAGTTGTATTGGCTTGGAAAATAGATAATAATGTAAAAGAAGAACTTATAAAAGAACATTTCGACGAAAGGGATATGACTTTAATTGACGGAGCAACTAACACAGCCTAACCGCCCTGACTTAATAAGCGCGATAGAGGTCACGGAAGATCTTGAACTTGGACATGTACCAGCTTGGAGTTACTCGGCCTTAAAAACTTTTGAATCTTGCGCTTATCGCACTTACATAGCTAAAGTAAAAAAAGTACCCGAAGACTTTGGGCCCGCAGCAGCGCGTGGTACGGAAATACACCAACAAGCTGAAGATTACGTACAGGGCAAACTCCCAGAACTACCTGACACGCTTAAAAAATTCCAATCTAAATTTACAAAACTACGCGCACTCTTTGAAGAAGCTAAAGTAGAATTAGAAGGCGATTGGGGTTTTACAATAGATTGGCAAGTATGTGATTGGATGGCAGGGGATGTTTGGGCTAGAATAAAATTAGATGCATTTGTACACGAGACAGAGACATCAGGTCGTGTAATTGATTATAAGACAGGTAAACAGTTCGGCAACGAAATAGCTCACAGTCAACAGGCCCTAGTTTATGCAATAGGTAGTTTTTTTAGATTCCCTGAATTACAAATAGTTCAAACAGAAATATGGTATCTAGACCATGGAACAACTCTAGAACAAACTTACACCCGAGACGAAGCTATGCAATTTATGCCAAAGCTTCATGAAAGAGGAATAACAATGACAACAGCGGTTAAGTTCCCACCTAACCCTAGTTTATATAATTGTAAATGGTGTACTTACGCTAAAGGTTTTGATCCCTATTGTCAGTGGGGTATAACTTAGAGTATAATTAATATACGGTGCTCAACCAAATAACACAGAGCACAGTAAACATGAGGAACGAAAGATGAACGATAAAATACCGATGCCCTACGAGCATCAAACAACAACTACAAATTTCATTGTAGACAATCCAAAATGTATGATTACCTCCGATCCAGGAACAGGTAAAACACGTGCAGTATTAGATGCTCTTACGCAATTTAAAGGCCGCACATTAGTACTTGCCCCTTTATCTATTTTAGAAGCAGCTTGGGGAGAAGACATAGATAAATTTACCCCGGGCTTAACGTACGGAGTAGCTTACGCAAAAAACAGACAAAAAGTATTTGAAGAAACTTCTACTGATTTAGTTATTACAAACTTTGAAGCTGTTAATTTTCTTATAAAAAACAAACATTTATTAAAAGGCTTTAATACTTTAGTTATAGATGAGTTTACAGCATTTAAAAATAGAACTGCTAAACGTAGTAAAAACATGGCCAAGCTATCTGTGTTATTTGATAACAGAATAGCAATGTCAGGTACACCTAACAGTAATACTATACTAGATATATGGCACCCTACGTACATAGTAGATGACGGCGATCGTTTAGGCGCCCGTTACTTTGCTTTTAGAAATACTGTGTGTACTCCAAAGTTTAATGGTTTTGCTAATGAATGGATTGACAAACCAGGCGCAGAACAAACAGTTGCAGACAGACTAAAAGATATAACCATAAGATATGCGCTTACCGAGTGTATGGATCTACCTGATAACATTGTACGTACAATAAATACTAAACTTACACCTACAGTACAAAAACAATATAAATTATTAGCTGATGAATCAGTTTTGTACACAAAAGCAGGTACAGTAAACGCAGTGCACGCAGGAGCTAGGGTAAAAAAACTACTTCAGTTAGTTACAGGAGCTGTGTACGATGAAGATAAGTTAGTTCAATTTATACATCAAGAACGTTACGACATTGTTATGACTCTTGTAGCACAACGCGCACATTCACTAGTAGCATTCAACTGGCGTCACGAACGTAATGCTCTAATAGAAATAGCAGAAAAAGAAAATATATCTTACGCTATTATTGACGGCACTATACCACCTGAAAAAAGAAAAGACATTGTAACTCGTTATCAAGCAGGTCAAATACAAGTATTGTTTTGTCACCCGCAATCAGCAGGACATGGCCTTACTCTTACTAAAGCTAATACAGTTATATGGTGTTCACCTACATACAACGCAGAACACTTTCAACAATTTAACCAACGTATTTATAGAGCAGGTCAAACACAAAAAACTGAGACTATATTAATACAAGCTAAAAATACTTGGGAGCCCGAAGTATATAAAAAGTTAAACACTAAACTAGGGCGAATGGAAAATCTATTAAACATATTAAAGGAACAAAAAAATGAGCAATAAAAAATTAACAGACTTACTAGCTGAGGTAGCTAAAATACGTACGGAAGTAAAAGCCGTACAGACACAAGAAAAAAGCCTCAAGAGCGAACAACGCGAACTAGAAATACAGATCACTATTAGAATGAGAGAGCAAGGGCTTGATAAAATTTCTAATGATGTATGTACAATTTCATTAAAAAATGAGATTGTGCCAACCGTAGAAGATTGGGACTTACTGCAGGAGCACGTAGCAAAAACTAACCAGTTTGAGCTATTGCAAAAGCGTATGTCAGCAACCGCCTACAGAGAACTTGTTGCACTAGGGATGGATGTCCCTGGTGTTATAAGTACGGAGTTGACCAGAATTAATTTTAGGTCAGCATAATAATAATAGAACGACGAAAAAAGGAAAACGAATTATGTCTAAAGATATAAGTATTGTAACGAGCGAACTACCAGCTCACATTAAATTAGGTAGCACACTAGGTAATGAGAATGTAACTTCGGAACATCTTTCAGTGCCGCGTGTAAAACAACTTCAAAAAATGTCTAATGAAGTAGATGAAAACCATAGCGATTATATGGATAACGTTAAAGTTGGCGATTTTATAAACACTGTAACAGGTGAAAATTATGGCCAAGAAATTCTACTAGTTAATGTACATTTTAAAGAAGAGTATATTTGTTGGAAGAAACGAGAAGCTGGTGGAGGCTTGTTAGGTAGTTACCCTAGTAAAGCAGAAGCTATTACAGCTTTGACTGAAGCTAACGAAAAAGAAAACGAAGTAGATATAACCCAGACTCAAACTCATACTTTATTAAAAGTAGACGAAAAGACTGGAAAAATAGCTGACATACCGTTTTTATTCGATTGCGCTAACTCTAAACTTAGAGTTTCAAAAGAATGGAATACGCAAATAATGAAAATGTCTGGAGACAGGTTTGCTGCTCTTTGGAAAATGTCATCTGTATCCACTACTAACAGAAAAGGACAAGCGTTTATGAATATAGACATCTCTAATGTTGGTTGGTTAAATGAAGAAACTTATAAATCTGCAAAAGACTTTTACATGAGGTCTTACGGAGGTTAATAACTTACGTACGGGTGCGACATTATAGGTCGCACCCAAGTACGTGTGGTATACTTTTTATGTGCAAGAAAAGGAGTTTATTAATAAAGTACATAAGCACCTGCCCAAGGAGATTTACCGCTGGAAAATCAACGACCCTTATCATGGCGGTGTTGCAGATACTTTTTACTCTGGCAGAGCTAATCACTGTTTTATCGAATATAAATACAAAGATACGCTCCCTACCAAACCCACATCAAAAATCAAAATGAATTTATCCGCGCAACAACGTATATGGCTTACGGAACGCGCACAACATAATCTATTTACTTACGCTGTACTTGGGTCAGGTGATCGAGTGTACGTAACTGAAGATTTCACTATTACAGAATTAACAGTAAAAGAATTTAACGACGATTCAATACCTTTTAAAACGTATGTAGAATCGTTAACTAATTTTTGTTTAGGAAAAAACAATGAAAAAACTATTTAATGAATGGCTAAACAAGTTCTTAGAAAAATCTTTCCAAAGAACAAAAGATAAATTATTTAAGGAAAGAAAATGACGGACATGGTTAACTCGCCTCCGCATTATAATACCGGAAACGTAGAATGTATTGTAGCAATAGAAGAAAGTATGACGCCTGATGCATTTAAAGGTTACCTAAAAGGAAACGTATTAAAGTACATGTGGCGGTATGAATACAAAAACGGACCGCAAGATCTTGAAAAAGCTCAATGGTACCTAAATAAGTTAGTTGAAACCCTTAAAAAAGATAAAACTTCTTATAAACAATTGTAAGAAAGCTAATTAAAACCTTATTTAAAGGTAAGCTACGCCCTTACTTGCATAAACAAAATAGCGTCAGCAAGCTCTAGTGAAGCCGTTTTTTACGCTTTTGGGTTTTTTTTCTTTGCTTTCTTAGTTCTAGCATAAGACCTATTTTTAGAAGCAGGTTTAACTTTTAAATTAGATGCTTTGTTATTTTTAGGATTTCCATCTTTATGGTGAACGTCATTACCATCTCCTTTAAAAATTTTTCCAAGTTTTCTAGCCATAGCATTAGCGGCATTTCTCATACCTCTATTTTTTATTTGTTCTGGTTTGCTATGGTAATTAGCATATTCTTTTTTATAATTTCTAGCCATTTAAATAGTATACACTTTCAAAGCTTTTTGTTTACCCTTTACTTTAATATTACCGTGTAAACCCGCTAGCAGCGGCGGTAGTTTTTTGTACGTAGATTCTCCAATTAATAAATTAACTCCTGCTTCTTTTGTAGCAGATTCTAATCGCGCGGCTGTGTTCACAGCATCCCCTATCGCCGAATAATCAAACCTTGTATCTGAACCCATATTACCAATTACAGCTAATCCTGTATTAACACCTATGCCAATTGCAATTGGCTCAGACAATTCTTTCTGGAGGATCTGTATGCTTGTACGAATATCTTGTGCACATGCTACAGCTCTTTCTTCATGATTATCTAAATCTAAAGGAGCATTAAATATAGCCATACACGCATCTCCTATAAATTTATCTACCATACCGCCGTGTGCCTGGATACATGTAACTTGTGCGGTAAGTACTTTATTCATAATCTCAGTAACTTCTTCTGGTTCTAGTTTTTCAGATAAGCTTGTAAAACCTCTTACATCTGTAAACAAGAAAGTACACTCTCGTTTCTCTCCCCCAAGCTTTAGTAGTTCGGGATTATCTTGTAAACGTTGCACTTGTCTAGGGTCTAAGTATTGCTCGAACTGTTTTTTAATTAATTGCCTCAATTTAAATTGTTCTCTAAAACGTAGCCAAAACTCAGGTATAGATATAACTAACAGTGATAACAAACTATAACTTACATCTATAAGTACATTTGTAGTTATTAAATAGTAACCCCCACTAGCAGTTACAACTAACAAACTAACCAAACCTACCCCACTCCATACTACTGTACATGTGCGTATTATAAGTATGCCTAATGTAAGTACCCCTAGTAATATAAGTAATTCATATAATAGAGAAGCGGCAGGTATTTGAGGGCTATCAAAGAATAAACTTTCTGTAAGAGCCGCTTGCACTTGATGCGGATAAAAAAGCCCTGCAGGCGTAGCTATTTGGGGCATAACCCCTTTGGCACTTACCCCTATAAATACAAACCTACCTTCGACATTCATTTCATCGAGCGTGGTACGTGGAGTATTAACCCAGGACACCCATTTTCTTCCAAGGCCATCAGTCGATATCTCACCGAAGTTAGGCACTTTTATACCAGCTATTTGTTGTTGTTCTGTACGTATCACATAAGTATCTACGCCAGACAGTATTTTTAATACTTCTGTACCATAAGCCGGTACCCAGCCCGTGTCTGTTTGCATTAGTAAAGGTATTCTTCTTACAAGATTATCTACATCTACTCTAGCACTTGCTATACCTTGACTTACATTCTTACGAAGAATAGCGGTGTTTTGTACGACACCCGACGCTTTTATACCTGTTGCACCTTCGCCTAATATAACTGTACCGGTAGTCGGGGGTGTCATGCCTGCGTTGCTTTCAAACATAGCTAAAACACTAGGCGTGCTTGCAAGTGATCTAGCAAATACTTGATCTCCTCCAAACCTATCTTCTTCTGGAAAAGCTACCACCCAACCTACCCCCATAGCACCTGCTTTTATAAGATTGTTATGTATACGTGCTAAGTCTTGCCTGGGGAAAGGCCACCCGCCCGCGTTGCTTACATCTGTTTCCGTTATATCTAACGTTACAAAAAAGCCTGTGGGATCTGGGGTTTGTACGAAAGCGTCAAATACTTTTAGTCTAAGTATTTCTAACGCCTGCACATTAAACAATAAGGGTAAACATAATAGCCCTACCCCAACAATAGAAATCCATTTCTTCATACTATTCACTCTGCGTTATAGTTATATTTGAATCCCCTCCACCATTAATTTTAACAACGTTAGAAACTCCATCCTGTATTATAATGATAGTATAAGAGCCGTTACCATTCAAATCTAATTGCATAGAGTCATTTACTTTTCTTCTAAGACTAATTATGTCTCCCGCAACAAGTGTAGTTATCTGGGTATCTGTATCTTGACCTATTCTAGTACCAGTTAAGTTAACTCCGCCTGCATCTGCTAATACGTCTTCGTCTTTTCCTACAGCTAAAGAATCAAGTACATTAAGTAAGTCTTCTAAAAAGTTAGTATCTAAATAGTTTATATCCAGCTCTGTAAACTCTAGCTCATCCTCTCCTAAGAAATCTTCATCGAGGTAATCTATATCTAAATCGTTGAAATCTAGTATGTTTTCTTTAGCGTTCTGGGCTATTTCATCTGTAAGAGTTATCTCTTGTTTAGGCGGGGTAACTATAAGCATGTTGTCTATTTGATCTAAACTCAAATCTAAAATAACAGGTTTACTTGGTTTAGATTCGTATACAGAAACAGTGGTAGCTTGAAAAGGTTTGTTAAGTAATACACTACCCATAGCTGTAATAACTTCTATCTCTCCACTAGTTAACCCGTCTGCTCCTGGTAAAAGAATAATTAAAGATCGACCCAGCTCGTCTACCGTAGAAGTAAAATCCGTACCTCGAATTACTATGTCGGCCGTGGGCGTGGACAACTTAATATTGCTTTTGTTTATTTTGTTTAGGTTACTACTAATAAAACGCGCCGTACCAAGGCCAAAGGTAAGGGCCATCTTTGCTTTACTAGGATCAGGATCATAGATGTATTCATCTATAGTTAGTTGTGAGTGTTCGGTTAGCTTTACTGTAGAGTCATCAAGAAAAGT
>Ga0307488_10002574_pt1 | contig 15297 bp, 20 predicted proteins | sample SB02metaG_FD_202248 | JGI IMG/M metagenome (GOLD analysis project Ga0307488, IMG submission 202248) | Sea-ice brine microbial communities from Beaufort Sea near Barrow, Alaska, United States - SB 0.2 | ecosystem: Environmental > Aquatic > Marine > Coastal | place: USA: Alaska | collected... | reverse complement strand
ACAAAATAGTGTAATCACTTATAAAGACGCCGGTGTCAATATAGAAAAAGGGGACGATTTTGTAGCTAAAATTAAAGACGAAAATATAGGTAGTTTTTGCGGTATTTATGAATTGGGTAATAATTTCTTTGGAGCTTCTACTGACGGCGTGGGAACAAAATTAGAATTAGCTAATCAATATGATAGATTAGAAAATATAGGTTTTGATTTAGTAGCCATGTGTGTGAATGATCTAATTGTAAGAGGAATAAAACCTAAAATTTTCTTAGATTATATCGCTATGAACAAATTAAATAATAATAAATTATTAACAATCATTGCTAGTATTAAAGAAGCCTGTCGTGAAGCTGGTTGTATCCTAATGGGCGGCGAAACAGCTGAGATGCCCGGAGTCTATAAATATCAAAGTTTAGATTTAGCTGGCTTTTCGGTGGGTCTGCTAGAAAAAGAATTATATCCACAAATAGATAAGATAGAAAAAGGCTGCAAAATATATGGATTAAAATCTAATGGTATTCATTCCAACGGCTACTCCATGGTTAGAAATTTGCTTAAATATCATGATTATGATATAGATATTTTGCTACAACCTACTAAAATATACATGGAATGTTTTGATATTATGGATAAATATCAAAATGATTTAGCAGCTATGGCTCATATTACCGGCGGCGGCTTAACGGACAATATCAAAAGGGTACTACCTGTCGGTATAACAGCAAAGTTCGAAATAAATATTACCAACGAATTTGCTTGGATTATGGATAAAAGTGGTATGAATTACGAGCAAATGTTGAATACTTTTAATTGTGGTTACGGTATTGCTTTAATTTTTCGTAAGGATTTTGTACCCGCTGATATGGAAGTAATTGGTTATTTACAGTAAACAAAGAGGTACGGATTCTTCCATACCCGTGTAAACTAATGATTCGCGGAAATGATATAAATCAAAATTATCCATTAAATTTTTATTGTAGTAAGATTTTTCTTCTTCGTTCATATCAAAATATTTATACATAACCCAGCCAAAATCAATAATAGATACTTCGCCTTCTTTGTTGCATAAAATATTACGAGGATGCAAATCCATATGCAAAATACCTACACTATTCATCTCTCTAATTATCTCTTTAATTTTTAAATAGATATTTTCTCTCTCTCCGCGGCTCTTATTTGATAAGTAAACATCTAATGTTTTGCCACCGTCTTTTTGCACTAACCAAAATATATTTTGCGAATATTTACGTTCCACCCTCATCAGTTCAATATTATCTGAAATATTATTTTCTATCTGTGATTGATAACCTGCTTTTTTATCAATATACAATACCGGATACCATTTCTTATGTCTCAGCAGATCAAAAATAACTAGTTCCCTGTTACCATTGACGCCGCTAATAAAAGGGCATTTTTGTAACATTAAACCATTAATTTTCCAATTACGTGGCGGAGGAACAGATAGCTGATAATTATTAGCAGTATTGTTGGCTTCTCTGCTACTTATTCTTACTGGTTTAATTATAAAATTTTCTCCTTTCTTCCATTCTACTGATAATATATCCCCCGATATAGCTTTAGCTTTCACTTCTATATTATTGATAATTGTAGCTATAATGTTCTTGTAAATATCGCTAGTGGAAACATTACTGGTACGTGGAAAATACATCACCGGTATATTAGGATAGTCCTTTTCAAACGTACTATATTCAGAACGCTTATAATATTCGTCGGCAATAAAAAGAACATCAAATTTAAATTTTTTATAATCTTCTTGTTTACTAGTACCTTTAAATTCAACCACTGCGTTAACATATTTACAATTTTCTAAAATTGCTCTACGATGCTCGTATTTCAAGACAGGTTTTCTTTTCTGTTTCTCCCCCAAATTATCACTAACTAAGCCAACTATTAATCTTTTACAATATAATTTGCATTTCTTTAAAATTTCAAAGTGGCCCTGGTGTACCAAATCGAAGGTCCCGGTAGTGTATCCTATTTCATACATATTTTTAAAAAAAAATTGTTTATGTAAACAAAAATGATAAGTACTATTATAATATTTGTTTTATCTATTGTTATCCTCTTTCTGATAGTTGCTTTAAGCAAAAATGACAAAAATAGCAAATTAGCTGACCGTAGTGATATTTTAGCTAAACCGGGCGCTTCTTACAGTGTCGATGGAAAGGATTATACTATACCCAATAAAAAGTTGACTGGCAGTGCTTATTTATTAGATGAAAAATTTATCATGAAAATGAAAAAACTACTAATAAAGGTAAATAGTTTTTTTAAAGAAAAAGGCATAGATGCTTGGTTATCAGGAGGCACTTTATTAGGTTTTGTTCGTCACGAAACTTTTATTCCGTGGGACGATGACCTTGATATGCATACAGATATTAAAAATAAAAAATATATGTTTAGCGAAGAATTTAAAGAGGATTTAAAAAAATATAATATAGAAGTTATTTATTTAATTGGTATGAATTATAAATTTTCTTATTATAAAGGAGGTATTAGATTACGAGAGATAGATAATTATAATCCCGTCATGGATATATTCTTTGTAGAGGAAAAGGACGATTATGTTAAAAAAATAGAAAATTGGCATAAAAATAAATATAGTTATAACAAGAAAGAAGTATGGCATAAAGAAGATTTTTATCCTATTCAGACTAAAATGATCGACGGTATGGAAATAAAGATGCCCAAAAAACCAGAGGTAGTATTAAGCAAGCAGTATGGAGAAGATTTTAATGATAAAATGTATTGTAATCATATACCGCATACATTCCTTTATGATACCCTAACCTTTTTATGGCGCACAGAGGCTTGATAGCCGCGCTGATGTAACATAGGCCACCAAAAACCATCGATAATAAGATGATGCCAAACAATAATAGCAGCAGCAGTAATTACTAGCCATTTATCGGTACTATAAACGGTAGCTATTAACATGGCTACGGTGGCCAAACCTACTATTAGTAAAATAGGACGCTGATAATTAGGATGTAAATTATACTTATGAATATAAAAAACACTAAATGACCATATCATAGCGAAAGCTAAAAATACAGTCAGACCGCTTATAAATAAGTCTCTTTGCCATCCCTCTAATTCTTGATAAAAACTAAACCATACTATCAAACCGACAACACTAGCCGCGGTTACTAACATAGATACAGTCCAGAAACGCCATTCTTGTTTAGTATAATAATTAGCTAAAATATTTAAAGTATTAGAAAAATATAGGAAAATATAAGTAATTATTACGCCAAAACCTCCCGATAAAAACAAAGTAAAAAGTGTACTGTCTTTCATTTTACTATTCATAAAAATGGATAACGCGGCTATATTCTTGTTTCAAGGTAAGAATATAATAATATTAAGAAAAAGAGGAGGCAAACATGCTAAAAAATGGACTGGTCCTGGTGGTGGTATTGAATGGTTCGAGACGCCAAAACAAGGAGCTATAAGAGAATTAAAGGAAGAGACAGGTATCAATTATTATAGTTTAGATAAAAAAGAAATAGCTATTTTGCAAAAAGACAAAACTATAATTTACGTAGTTAAAGTTAAAAAAATACCTGATATTAAATTATCATACGAACATGATATCTCTAAGATAGTAAATATAAGAGATATAAAAAAATATAATTTAACAGATTATTTCAAAGAAGTTTTAGATTACATTATTGAAAACAATTTGATGTAATTTATTTTTAATATATAAATAAACAGAAGCTAATAAATCAATCATTTGTATATACAGGATAATTTAAAGCCGTCATTTTAATCATAATATCCTTTTTTGTTTTCACCAGTGTAACTATCTTTAATAAATTTTAATTGATCTCTTTGCCAACTCTTGGCCTTCCATTCAGTATAACCCTTTTCGTCTTCGCCTGGTCGTGGATGTAATAATTCTGCGTCGACGCATACCAATACTCTTTTTCCTAACTTACGACTAATGTTGTAAGTTAATATACCATCGTCGCCGGTGTAAATATCGTGATTTTCTTTGTAACCACCAATTTTTTCCCAATCTCCACTTCGTAAAACTACACAGCCACCAGCAATACCAACCCAGTTAGGACTGTAGCCAATAGGAAATCCTCTTTCTTGACTTTTACATACTCCGCGATCAAACCAGTGTTGATTGCAATCTTTTTGATTACTGGAAACCAGACCAACATTATCACATTTTTCTAAACATTCGATCATACGATCAAACGGATGATGTTTATGGTCTTCCACTACCATATCGCTGTCGATGTTAAAAACATAGTCACACTTTCTAGCTTGACGATGTAATCTGTTAATCATATTAGCTTTGCCTTTATTTTCTTCTGAAAATAGAACACTAATATTCTCTTCTTTATCTAGATTTTGTAGCCATGTTTTCATATCTTCTAATTTAGTATTATTATCACCTAGATAAATTTTAATATCATATTTACTTTTTTTAGAGCTAGTAATAATACTTTCTATTGATTTTTTAGTTTTTTCTAAGCGATAATAAGTAGGCATATATATATTGACTAATTTTCTTTCTTTTTTGAAATCAATAGTATTTTCTAATTCTTGTGTACTTTTCAGTATTCTACTATCCAATAACTTGATACCACTTAGACCATAAAAATTTATTATATCTTCGGAACGATATAATCCCGGATCCACTATTTGATGAAGTCCAATTTTTCTTTTTACCAAGGCATTAAATAAAACAGGCATAATATTATCAATAGTACTGGCGTTAAAAGAGACAGGTAATTCTTTTTTTTCGTAAGCATGATCAAGAATTACTTTAATATCTTGCCAAAAATAAACACTATCGTATTCTTGTTTTAATTGTCTTTTTTCACCAGCAAACATAGTGTGGATTTTTTTATCTTTAATTTTAAAACTAAGATATTCATGTTCTTGGCAGAAAATAACTCTATCAAAATCCATATTATCTAAGATATCGAAATTATTATCAATATAATGAAATATAACATTATTTTGTTTCCCGAGATAATAATCCCAATATTCTCTCAAATAAGAGTCCGGACAATGAATAAGACATTTCATTTTTCATGAAAATTTATTTAAGAAAAATGAAAAATTAATTATTATTTTTAATATTATATGTTATGATTCATTTATAGTAATTATGTCTGGATCAGAAAATTCCGACATTGAAGATGAATTCGAAAACGGCAATTATGGCGAAGAATTCAACGATTTCGACGAAGACTACTTTTATGAAGAACAACGGAGTTCATCCCCTGTCCCAGAGGATAATACCCCAGACTGTATCTATTGCGGGCGCTCTGTATTCCATACACCTCATACCTGTGGAGCCGCGGAAGGATGTAAAGATAAAAATAACTTATTAATAAAAGATTGTAAATGCAAATGGCATGAGCAGTTGAAAAAACTTATAGATTAAATATTAAAATTAATTATATTTTAATATACAAAGATTTAATGATGTAAATGAGTATGTGCCAAATAGGTTACATAGAACATTAATATTAAAATAGCGCCCAAGAGAGCAATCATAGTGGCATAAGCAGAAATAGACATACGTCCGTAGTCATGTTCATAAGGATCTAGAACGGTATCATCTTTCTCTCTTCCTGACCCATGAGCATCGGCAGCGTAGACCACAAAGAAAACAAAGGATGTGATGGCGCCGATAACCAATAAATAAAATAATCCCATAACTCCATACTTACCAGCTTTCATGGCTGGTTCATAATCAATTGTTTCTTTTTTTGTTTCACGTTTTGGTGATAATTTTTTAGCAGGCATGATTTTATTGGTAAGAAAAAATTGAATTAATAAAAAAATATTTTATTATTAAACTTACTATGGAGTTGCCTAATTTAGAAGCATTAAATATAACAGAAGATCCTCTTGCTGGATTAAGTAATCATTTAAAGTGCTTAAATTTAAGGGAATATTGCCATACAACTATCGTATGGGACGTTATTTTATATGCCGATCATAGTAACGACCAATTTATTTTTATAGCCGGACCCGTTGCCAATTGTTATGATATTGATAGCGATTATGAATGGACGAGGATAGGTGATTTGCGATTAACTTTTTATTACAACGGTGAACTTACTTGTGCCGAATTATTATATATTTCTTTTCCAGAAATAGAAAGATGGCCTCGGGATTTCTTCAACAGTGCTAATTTGCTCATGTTATTACCTGATTTTTCTTTAAAAAACGAAGGTTATATAAAAGTAGAAAATTACGAAGAGTTTATATTTGACGACACGGCCGGTGAACTAAATATTTTTAAAGATCCTTTATACGGAAAAACTAGTAAGGTTCCTCTGATTATAATAAAATAATCATGTATTTAGAAGATCTTATTCCTGTTTTGGATTACGGTATGATAGAAAAACTTTTAGATCTTTTTGAAAACAAAGTTAACATTCACGAGCAAAACACATTAATATTATTATTTCAAATGAATACTGTTTTTCAAGAAAGTGACAATGATTTTAAAAATCATGTTATCGAAGAACTAAGTTATTAATTTAATAAAATTGATTTACTATTTAATTATTAATTAATTAAATAACAAGATGTTTTCTTACTGTAATTTTTGCTTTACTCCTGTGGGAGAAAGACTAACTAAATACGCATGCGTTATTAACAATGAAGAGACTGAATTAGAATTACAAACCTGTCCTGATTGTGATTTTTTTTATGATTTTCATCCCAAAAAAATAGTGAGTGATAGTAAAGAAAATGCTATTAATGATTTTGATATAGTTATTAATGAAAATAAAATAAAAGAAACTTTTTGTTATTTATGTTGTAATTATACTGGCGAATATACTAATTTACAATGGAATGAAGAATTAATACATTTAAGAATGTGCAATGATTGTATTAGAAGATTGCCTTTGCCAGAAGATAAATTTAGAGCGTACGGCAGCAGCTACGAGGAAGCATTAATATTTATTAAAAGATCTTTACTTTTTTGAAGGGCTTCGAGTGGGACTCTTTCGCGGGCTTCGAGTGGGACTCTTTCGCGGGCTTCGAGTGGGACTCTTTTTTGCCTCTTCTTTCAATTTTTTAGATTCAGCTCGTTGTTTTTTATTCTCTGGCAATAGAGCCATGATAGTCAGTATCAATAAACCAATACCACCCGTGAAGATAGAAATTATGAATACTACTAAAAAGGACATTTTCAGTTGTACCGAAAGCCAGTACATCCAATAAATTACTGCCAAAAATAGGAGTATGGATACGATAATAATAATAGCTGTTTCTGCGCTACTAGTCATTTTAATAATTAAATATAATTTATTTAATTATTAGAAAAAAGGAGAATTAGATTCTTTTTCTCTTTTTTTACCCACCCCTACGTTTTTTGAGAAAAAAGGAGAATTAGATTCTTTTTCTCTTTTTTTACCCACCCCCTCTAAAAATAGAAAAAAGGAGAATTAGATTCTTTTTCTCTTTTTTTACCCACCCCTTCGTTTTTTAACAAAAAGGAGAAAAAGGAGAAAAAAATCCTTCTCCTTTTTCTCCTTTTTCTCCGTTTTTGTGAATTTGGCTAATTTTAGACTAAGGTTCGTGCCTTCATTTTGGAGCTGTATTTTCGATAATACACACCTATATCTGGTCCGATTTTTTTATTTCCATCTGGGCAATTTTTAGGGGGTAGGGTTAAAAAAGACTTTCTGGATTAGTTATGCAAGGGGTAGTTATACCTTTAAATTTTCTATTTTTTAATAGAAAATAAAATATTTTTACTCCTCCGAGAGGGTAGAGAAATATTTTTTCTCTACTCCTTTTTTCTATTTTTAGAGGGGGTGGGTAAAAAAGGAGAAAAAGAATCTAATTCTCCTTTTTTCTATTTTTAGAGGGGGTGGGTAAAAAAAGAGAAGGATTAAAATTTTTATGCGTTTCCAAAATTTGGGATCTCATGGCATCGATCATTTTCTTCAATAATAAATTTTCTTGTTCCAAATTCTTAATATAAATCTTTTTTTTATCTCTATGTTTTTTAGCTATAATATTATGTTTTAATTTGTCCATTTTAACAAAATTGAATATTTTTAATTAGAAACAAAGATTAAATAATGACTAATACTAAAATCCGAGCGATTATATTTATTTTACTGATAATTATAATTTTGATCGGTATTTTATTATATATCAATTTAGGTTATAAACCCCTGTGTATTTATATACTTTTTTTCTGTTTATTTTGTATTATTTTTTCTTTAACCAAAGTTTTTTTAGAAATTAGAAATGTGGAAAATCAACAGACATGAAGAATTTTCAATTATTTTTACTAAACGAGTTATTAGTGATTTATTTTATCATATAGCTAGTCAAATAGATATGGAATCTGATAAAAATGCTTATAATATTTTATTTGATAAAAAATCACATTTAATCTTTACTAATGAAAAAATTAAAAGAGATTACGACAGTGGTAATTTGCGTAAAATTAAAGCTATTTTTAGTAATTTTGTCAAACGTTTGGTTTTATGTGGATTAAATAGTTTTGTCGCCACCATAGACATGGCTATACTTCTTGGTATTTTTGATAATGATACTACTATTTATGATATTGATGGTTATGATAATGAAAAATTAAAAGTAAGTAATATCTATGAAATGAAAAAAATAATTAAACATTTAATGTGTTGTGAAAAAAATTTAAATTTATTAAATGATATAATTCATAATAATTTTGATATGATATGTAATATGGATAAAATGAAAATTTTTCGTCCAGAAATGATAACCATTTTTAATAATTTAAGTAAATGTAGTAGATGTCATGCTTTTTCTTATAGCGAAGGAGAGGAAAGAGCGGCGGCTATAATACAGCGCAGTTATTTACATTATCGCGATACACCAGTAGAACTTAGTAATGCTAATGTGGAAAAAAGTTTATGGTGGAAAATACATACTAAAAGATTAGGAGATTTATGTAATGAATATGAAATAATACTTAATTAAAATATTAAAAATATAAATAATGTTATTTATATTTAAAACGATGGAAATCACAATTCAAATACTGGCCCTTTTCGTCTTAATCGCTACCGGATTATCCATAGCGGCTTTGGTAGAAAGCGAGAGCGAGAGCGGGAGTAGCGGGATAACTAAAATAGCCCCTAAAAGCGGCCTCGTTAATAGCTCGCAGGGTTTATCTGTTTTGTTGGGTACTAATATAAGTTTTGGCAGTGAGGGAGAATTAAATGTTGCTGTCGTCACGGGAGGTGTTAGTCAGATATTGAAAGGAGAAGGTATAACTTTGAATCCTTCCAATGGCCTGGGCGCAGTTACAGTGGGAGTTGGTAATATAATAAATACAGGAGGGACAAATACTAATACCGGCACCAATAGTCTTTTGCTGGGAGGGGCTAATAATGTTGTCTCGGGGTTAGATTCTGGCATAGTTGGCGGGAATTCTAATGGTGTCTCGGGGCCTTATTCTGGCATAGTGGGCGGGTTTAATAATAATGTCTCGGGGCATCATTCCGGTATAATGGGCGGGAACCAAAATGATGTCTCGGGGCCTTATTCTGGCACAGTGGGCGGGAACCAAAATGATGTCTCGGGGCCTGCTTCTGGCATAGTGGGCGGGCAAACTAATAATGTCTCGGCGTCTGGTTCTGGTATAATGGGCGGGCTCCAAAATGATGTCTCGGGGGATTATTCTGGGATATTTGGTGGGACCCAAAATGATGTCTCGGGGTCAAATGCTGGGATAGTGGGCGGGCTCCAAAATGTTGTCTCGGGGACTGGTTCTGGCATAGTGGGCGGGCAAACTAATAATATTTATGCCGGGGCGGATAGGTCTGGGATAGTTGGTGGGGCTAATAATGGTGTCTCGGGACGAGCTTCTGGTATAATGGGAGGGGATACTAATACTGTCTCGGGGTCAAATGCTGGGATAGTGGGCGGGGTAAGTAATAGTGTCTCGGGGTCTCGTTCTGGCATAGTGGGCGGGAATACTAATAATGTCTCGGGACGAGATTCTGGGATAGTGGGCGGGAATTCTAATGTTGTCTCAGTGGATTATTCTGGCATAGTTGGCGGGACCCAAAATGATGTCTCGGGGAATTATGCTGGGATAGTGGGCGGGGCTAATAATAATGTCTCGGGGAATTATGCTGGGATAGTGGGCGGGGTTGATAATATTGTCTCTACTTTACGGAGTGTCGCCTTGGGCGGTCAAGGATTAAGTACTTTTGCCGGTACTTCTTATGCAGGCGATGTAGCTCTGGTTGGTAAATATAATAGTAACGGTGTGAGTGAATTTGCTAGCAGTTCAGGAGGAACTTCTTTCAGATTTGTAGTGGGAGGCGGTACTGCCGATAACAATAGAAAAAACGCATTCAGTGTGGACAATATTGGTAATCTTTATTTTGGCACCACCGCAGGAACCAGTATTTATCATAGACAAAGCAATGGTCTTTTTGCTGCCAAAGCATTTACCATTCAACATCCAGAGGAAGAAGACAAATGGTTAGTTCATGGTTGTTTAGAAGGACCGGAAGCTGGTGTGTATTATCGCGGCAAAGATATTGCTCCTACCGAGGTTTCTTTGCCTTCTTATGCTTCAAAAATAGCTGACAATTTCTCCGTTCAACTTACACCTATTGGTAAAGCCAGAAACATGGCTACTAGCGAAGTAGATGAAAACGGTCATTTTCAAGTAGACGGCGAAGGTGCTTTCTTCTGGCAAGTTACCGGGACTAGAATAACTATCAACCCGGAACCTTATAAAAAGGATACTACTGTCAGACGCGTAGGGCCTTATACTTGGCATGAATAAATTTTATTAATTAAAATGGATTACAATGATTTTTATTCTTATTTGTCACTTTTACTCATTTATGTTAATTGTCCTGAATTAGATACTTTAATAGAAATGACTCTTGGTATTAATTTGCGTTAAATAGAATTATTTTTTAAAATGACTTATGATTTTAAAAAATGGAAAGCTTGGAAAATGACTCAGGGGGAATGGGTACCGCGCGAAGAATATTTGGCCAAAAAAAACATCAAGGATAATAAATGTATTAAGAAAAAAAAGAAAAGACATAATAAACTTTTCAAACATTTTGTTAAAAATCAAGCCCCGGTTGAAGACCTTATCGAAGATTTGAAAGACAGCGAAGACCCCTCTGCCAATAAAGTCAAAGTATTAATTAATAGAGAAATCATTTTGGATACCGAAACCACTGGTTTGGGTAAAGAAGATAAAATAGTAGAAATTTCTCTCTTAGAATTAATTGATGGCATTAAGACAGGTAGAGTTTTGCATTATTTCTTCAATCCCCAGAAAAAGATGTCCAGGCGGGCGGTAGAGATACATCGTATCACTAACGAAAAAGTCAAAGATGCGCCTCTTTTTGCTGATAAAGCCGAAGAAATTATTAAGTTCATTGGCACGGCTACTATCATAGCTCATAATGCTAATTTTGACCGTCGATTATTGAATCAAGAATTATCCTGGGCTGGCTGGGAAGCTTATCCGGCAAAACGTTTTATCGACACCTTAGAAATAGCTCGCTTTTTGTTTTCAGGAATGCCCAATAATCAAGACGCTCTTTGTGTCCGTTTTAACATAGATAATCATAACCGGGCAAGTACTGGTATCCATAGTGCTTACGAAGATACCATACAATTATATTTTATTTATAGTAACCTTTCTGAAATTTTGAAAAAACAGAATATGAGTACTTATGATTTTAAAATTAAACATTCAGTGGAAGCAGAGTGATCAATTTTCTACTAAATCAGGAGCAATATCTAAAACTAAACTATTAAATTTATCTAACATATTTTCTTTTACTTCTTCCTCTTCTTTTTCTTCTAAATTACACCTAATGACATATTTATCGTCATCAAAAAAGATAATATTTTCACTATCAAAGCCGCTTAGAATTTCAATATAATAAAATATTTCTTCTTCTAAAAATTCTTCTTTTTCTAAATCAATATAGATATATGGTTTTTTAAGGGTATCTAATTTAGAAATATTTATTTTGGGATAGGACTGTTTAAAATTACGCACTAGTCTCTCGAATAGATCAGAAATTAAATCCCATTCGTCGTCGTCAAAAATAAAAATATTACCATTTTTTTCACATTCTGCATAAGGTTTAAGTTTAAGATCAATGATCATTTTTATATTCTTTTGCTTTAAAAGAGGCTTTTCTAAAATGAAAAATTCCTTTACTGATCCACAGCAAAAATTATTAAAAGATTTCCTGGGTTTATCTAAGATACTTATTTATAAGAAAAAAATACCCCCGGCTTATTTACTGTATATGGTCTCCAAAGTACCGGACGATAATTTGCAAAATACTTACACCAAGGTAAACAAAGTCTTATTAAGAGATGCTCTTAATAAGAAAAAAAGAATTTATTTGGATTTTTTAATTAAAAATGATTAATTTACTTGCGCATGCGCATGGGGGATTTACGCGATTTGCGGGTAGGGGATTTACGCGCAGATGTCTTGCGGGTAGGGGATTTACGCGCAGATGTCTTGCGGGTAGGGGATTTACGCGCAGATGTCTTGCGGGTAGGGGATTTACGCGATTTGCGCACAGATGTCTTGCGGGTGGCACGACGGGGACTAGCAGCCTTAACAGTTCGCTTAGGGGACATTTTTCCCTTTTTTGCTTTTCGAAAACTACGAACATATGCCATACGTTTTTTCATGGCTTCAGATCCTTTTGCTGGCTTTCCTTTCTCCATTTTTACTTACAAAAAAAATATATTTATTATATTTTTTTTAATTTTTTATTTCGATCTCTTAGGAGATGTTTTTTTCGATCTCTTAGGAGATGTTTTTTTCGATCTCTTAGGAGATGTTTTTTTCGATCTCTTAGGAGATATTTTTTTCGATCTCTTAGGAGATGTTTTTTTCTCCACTACGGTGGCTTTGTGATAAGTTGGTTCTTCGGCTTGTCCACTAAAATAATTACCCATTTTACATGAAAAAAATATTATTTTCTAAACCATTTTTTAGTATCGTTACTCAATAATTTTACCTGCCACATTTTTCCATCCATGCCTTTTTTAACGGTACCTTCGTCGTAATTTTTAGCCGCATTTTTAGGACATTTACGTTTACTATTTTCATAACTTTCTTCATAATAACGCGTCCATTTATATTCTCCTTTTTTATTTTTCTTACTTACCCAAATATTGCCATTTTTATCCTTTTTGGTCTTTCCTTCACCAGCTTTGGTTAATTTTTTATCACCTTTTATTTGAGTACGTCGCGGGGTTAATGGAGTCATTTTTTCCACATGTACTTCTTTCACTTCGCGTTCCTTGCCTTCTTTTTCTGTGTATTCAGAAAGGAGTTTATTAATATCTAATTTTCCTTTTTTAATTCTCACTATTTTAATATCAATCACGCCGTTGGTCCAGGCTTCCAGACCGCCGTCTCCTAATGGTTCGTATTCCAAAAAAGGCATTAAATCATTATGCTTATTGGAGATATATTCATGGGCTTCGTCCCGGGTAGTACATTCATAAACTTTATCTTCATTTAAATAAATTTCATAATAGAGTATCATTTTTAATTACTTTAATATTAAATATTTTCAATTGAAGACACCAATGCCTTTTTCAAAGTTACGCCCCACCATCTTCTGTCCCTCTGTTTATTCAATTTATCCTTGGTGGAAAGCATATCGACAAATTTACCCCGCGGCACTACTTGCATATGAGGATGAGTTTCTTTAAGCCATCTTTTAAATTCAGGGTATAATTCCGAGGCCGTTACTGATTTAGTTACATCTATTTCTTCTATAATTCCTACTCCTTTGCATTTAGTACATTTACTAGCATCTTGTAATAATTGACAACGATCACATTTTTTCTCTATCTTAGGATTTTCTAGTTTTTCACTAATAAATGCCACATAGGGATCATGTTTCTTCCAATAATCGTTCATCCATCTTTTAATATATTTTGGCATATTCAAACCTTCTGAACGATAAGTTTTATAATATTGCACTGATAACCATAATAAAGCCGAGGCCAAACGGGGCAAATTATCTTCAAAACGATCATCCATCTTATAAGTTTTTAATTTAATTTGTTCTTCTATGTCCTCTGGTAATTCTGACCCTTCGCCTTCGTCAGCTTTTAACCAACGTCCTTCAAAAGGAATCATGGCAAATCTATTGCGCGTAGCTTCGTCTAACCCAGCAATATCAGGAACTATATTTAAAACCATGATAGCTTTGAAAGTAGTTTCTGTACTACCGCCGTCGACATTACAACCACGAGCAAAGAAACTATCACCCCCGGTTACTTTCTTAATACGTGCTCCTTTGAAACTAGTATCATCGTCGGGTTCTGCGGAAAAAGCTACACGTGCTCCGTTAGCTTGGGCCAATTCAGGATTAGGACCACTGCCGCTTTTCTGCTGAGCACTATAAAACTCAGGCGGCAGATCGCAATAATAATCGCCGAACATTTGTCGTAACATTTTTTGAAAGACACTTTTAGAACCATTAGTTTCACCTATCCACATGCGAAATATTTTTTCAGCATTGCGTCCGTAAAGCATAGAGGCCACGTCCTTTTTCATATATTCGTTAAGAGTAGATTCAGGAAATACTTGTTTAAAATAGAGTAATAAATCTTGTACATCCCTGTGTTTATAATTGTATTCAGAACGATAAGCTACTCCTACTTTTTTGGTAATATAATCTTCTGGTTTCCCGGGTCGAGTATAGGCGCGACTACTTGTTAATTCTATGACACAGTTTTTAACACCTAATAGATAAGGATTCACATCTAATAATTTAGTTAAATTTTCTTGCCAAAAATAATCTTTAATACTTTTTACTAATGAACCTCGGTATGATTCGCTCAGTAACCTACTAATTAATTTTCCAATCTCATTAATATTTGTTTCTAATGTTTTAGATTTCTCCGCATTTTCTCCCGAGCTAGATATGTGTCCGATGAGATGTAATTTTTCCAAAGAAAGTTGTGCTCGAAAACGATCAAAACTGGGAATAAATCTATCTGTAATAGCTTTTCGTATAGGTATATCTTCGTGTAGTAAAACCAAACGACTTTTACGAAATTCGGTCCACTTTTTACCTGTATACATATAATCTAACCAGAAAACACGATAGAATGCTTCGGCTACTAAAACATGAGCAAATTTACTAGTGATGCATTGTTTTAATTTTGGTAAACACCAATTATCATGCCAAACTTTGTATTTTTCTTCATCGTCTTGACGGGCATACCATCCCAGTGTTTTAATAGTAATAT
>Ga0307488_10002573_pt1 | contig 15305 bp, 12 predicted proteins | sample SB02metaG_FD_202248 | JGI IMG/M metagenome (GOLD analysis project Ga0307488, IMG submission 202248) | Sea-ice brine microbial communities from Beaufort Sea near Barrow, Alaska, United States - SB 0.2 | ecosystem: Environmental > Aquatic > Marine > Coastal | place: USA: Alaska | collected... | reverse complement strand
GGCATAACAACTAACCTGATAAGCCATAGCTCAGTAAATATGAGCTCTAAGGACAATAGCTCTGCACCTTAGCCTTTAAAAACCCGGCTCTAAGACTAATTTGATAGGGCCCTTACGGGCTCGATCTGACCAGCATTCGATTTTTAGAACTGTGCCTTAAAATATCCTCTCGAAATACTTCCCCCCTTAACAAAACCCGTCATTGCTGTTACCCTAAATTGTGTGGGTAATCGCTGGCGGTTATATGCCAATCGAGGTGAAATAGCTTAGCCGATGGAGGCACCCGCCTACGCCGGTTTTACAATGGCCTTTAGTAGGTCTGTTAGAAATCTTAAACCATCCGACTAACAAAGAGTTGGATTAAACGTGGTAACAAATTATGGAAATGCTGCTTCTACCCGCGTTGCTCGCTATTGTCATAAAAATCGTGATTTTCATCCGCTATGGCGAATCCCTACTCCACAATAATATAAATCTAGCCCTTTTCCTAATAGCTGCCTGCTTTTTAAACCTCATCGAATTGTTCGGCTATGAAGATAATTATCAGGGCAACACCATGCTGGTGATTTTGCTGGCATACTACTGCTGCGCCGCGCTGCTTATTCATTCTTATCTAAATCTTGCCATTTCATTTTCTGGTTTTAACTGGCACTTGCCCATGGTGAGGCGGATATTGAATGCCTCGTTAGCATTAATGGTTCTCAATATTATATTCAATCGCCATTTGATAGCAGGCGGGGAATATACCGATATCGCGATTACTCGAGTAGCAGGCTCGACTTATTGGATCGTCCAAGCCTATCTCGTGCTTGGCATCATGTTAGGTACTACAGTGCTGGTCAGAGGCTACCTGAGCTTAAATTCAAATCATGCCCGTCAGCGTTGCTTTGTAATGCTCTTGAGCACTCTTCCACCGATCATAGTCACTTTAGCCATTTTGGGATGTATGGCTGCTGGCAGCATTGTCACAGCAGCTCAATTCATGCCGGTGGCAATAACATTGATGTTAGGAATAATTGTTTACGCCGAAGAAAAAACAGGCTTATTCAAGTTACTTACAATGGTTCCCTATAGCAGAGAACGCAAACTTCACAAACAAGTGCTTGAAAAACTCACCAACTGTATTTCAATCAATGCCGACCCGCAATCTGAGAACTCTTTAAATCTAAAACAGATGATGCGAGAATTTGAAGGCAATATTGTGGAACATACAGTTGGATATTACAGCGGCAATCAAAAAATGGCAGCCCAAGCCTTAGGGGTTTCTGAAGCAACCATTTCTCGCCGAGCTCGAGCACTGCGCTCCAAATAAGTTAAACTTAACTAAGGTAAGTTAGTTCAGAGCAATGCCAGCACTTGTCGCTCTAAACCTCTGACAACATAGACGTCCTAAACTCTAGGACCCAAGGCTCACCTTTTTAGCTCCCCACCAAATAGCTAGTCTAGCCACTTTCGCGCATTTCTAAACAGCCGCAGTGTCGGTGCATCTTCTGTCCAAGCTTCCGGTTTCCAAGAGTTTTGACTAGCCCTAAACACTCGCTCCGGATGCGGCATCATAATAGTTACCCTACCATCATCGCTGCAAAGCCCAGCGATAGAGGCTATTGAACCGTTTGGATTAGCCGGATAGTCAGCTGTAACCTTACCGTGATTGTTGACGTATTGAAGTGCTACGTTTGCCGATTGTAAAAACCGTGACTCGGATTCAGCACTTGAAAACTGAGCTCGGCCCTCACCGTGGGCAACAGCAATAGCAATCTGTGAGCCAGCCATGTCAGCAAAGAAAGCCGACTTTGTATCAGTTACAGTAGTTAAGCTTAATCTCGCCTCAAATTGCTCAGAGCGGTTACGTTGGAAAGTCGGCCAATCATTGGCTCCCGGGATCAGCTCATGAAGCATTGAAACCATTTGGCATCCATTGCACACCCCTAGGGTCAAAGTGTTAGGATTTTCAAAGTGCTTTTTAAACTGGCGCCTAACCTCATCATTAAACAATATGGTCTTAGCCCAGCCACCGCCTGCGCCCAAGACATCACCGTATGAGAAGCCGCCGCAGGCAGCTACCATATTAAATTCTTCGAGATTCACCCTTCCCTCAATAAGATCAGTCATGTGCACATCTACCGCCGCAAATCCTGCGCGATGAAACGCGGCAGCCATTTCCACATGTCCGTTTACACCTTGCTCTCTTAGTATTGCCGCCTTAGGCAAGACAGCGGTGTTGATATAAGGGGCACTAATATTGTCATTAACATCAAAGCTAAGCTTAATATTTAAACCGGGATCGGCGCCATCCAAAAGGCTGTCGAACTCTTGCTGAGCGCAATCAGAGTTGTCTCGAATACGTTGCATCTGAAAACTCGTGGCCGCCCATTGTCGCTGTAATTGTGTCCGACTTTTTGTGATAAGGGCCTTACTGCTGTGGCGCACAGTTATTTCGTCGTTAACATTTACTGTGGCGATTTGAATAACACAGTCCAGCAATCCTAAGCCTTTCGCTAGCGCTTCGAACTGCGCTGAATGCTCATCGAGAACTTGCACTACAGCGCCCAATTCTTCATTGAACAACATTGCAACAGGGTTTTCACCCTTGCCCAAATTGATGTCTAGACCGCAGCGACCTGCAAATGCCATTTCAACCAGCGTGGTAAATACACCTCCATCTGAGCGATCATGATAAGAAAGCAATAATTTTGCCTGCCGAGCTTGTTGAACTAAATCAAAGAAGTGGATCAAATCCTCAGCATTATCTAGATCAGGTGTTTGGCCATCCAGGTTTCGATAAACTTGAGCCAAAGCAGACCCAGCGAGACGCTGCTGGGAACGACCTAGATCAATCAGATAAAGATGGCTGGGTCCTTTGTCAGTTGCTAGCTCTGGGGTCAGTGAAGAGCGGATATCTATTACCGGCGCAAAAGCGGTAACGACTAGCGATAGTGGCGCTGTATTACTTTTCTCTTCACTGCTATCCGAATCACTCCAGACCGTCCGCATAGACATAGAGTCCTTGCCAACCGGTATACATATTCCCAGAGCAGGACATAATTCCATACCTACGGCTTCAACCGTGGCAAATAGCTTTTGATCTTCGCTGCCATGCCCCGCCGCCACCATCCAATTAGCCGAAAGCTTAATATCGTTTAGTCTTACTATTTCGGCGCAGGCAATGTTGGTGATCGCCTCTCCTATCGCCATACGGCCAGATGCTGGGGCATTAAACAAAGCCAACGGAGAGCGCTCACCCATCGCCATCGCTTCACCGCAATAACTGGTGAATGAAGACGTTGTTATTGCAGCATCAGCCACTGGCACCTGCCAAGGACCTACCATTTGGTCTCGATGTACTAACCCCGTAATCGTTCGGTCACCGATGGTAATTAAAAATGATTTACTGGCTACTGAAGGCAGTGCCATCACTCGATTTATTGCCTCGCCCAGCTCGATACCGGTCATGTCAAACTCACTGAATACAGGCTCTGGCGTGAATGCTTTTCGGTGCATCTTTGGCGCTTTGCCAAACAACACGTCCATGGGCAAATCGATAGGCTCATTATCATAGTGACTGTCGCCCAGTCGAATATGCTTTTCATCGACAGCCTCGCCCACTACCGCAAACGGACAGCGTTCTCGAGTGCAAATGCTTTCAAATCTTGCTAAATCCGATGAATTAACTGCCAACACATAGCGCTCTTGAGATTCGTTACACCAAATCTCAAGGGGCGACATTTCGGATTCCGCACTTGGAATATCCCGTAGACTAAAGTTGCCCCCTGTGCCTCCGTCTTTGACAAGCTCAGGAAGTGCGTTGGATAGCCCACCCGCACCTACATCATGGATAAAACCAATGGGATTGTTAACTCCCAATTGCCAGCACTGGTCGATGACTTCCTGGCAGCGACGCTCCATCTCAGCGTTTTCTCGCTGCACTGAAGCAAAGTCTAAATCTTCGTTACCCGTCCCAGCAGCCATTGAAGATGCCGCCCCACCCCCTAAGCCGATCAACATGGCCGGCCCACCCAAAACGATGAGTTTAGCGCCTAAATCAATCTGACCCTTTTCGACGTGCATCTCTCTAATATTGCCAATTCCACCTGCTATCATTATGGGCTTATGATAGCCTCGCACCTCGTCAATGCCGGCCTCATTGGTTTTAACTTCTTCAAATGTTCGGAAGTATCCGCATAAGTTGGGCCGACCAAATTCATTATTAAATGCAGCGCCACCCAAAGGCGCCTCGATCATAATATCTAGCGCTGACGCTATGTGGGCGGGTTTCCCAAAGTCCACTTCCCAAGGCTGTGGAAAACCAGGAATCTTCAGGTTGGAAACACTAAAGCCCGTTAGACCTGCCTTAGGCTTGCCACCTTTACCGGTCGCCCCCTCATCCCTTATCTCTCCGCCGGAGCCAGTTGACGCTCCAGGAAAAGGCGCAATCGCTGTCGGGTGATTATGAGTCTCCACCTTCATCAAGATGTGGATAGGCTCATCAATAAATTCATACTGCTTTGATTCAGGATTCGGGAAAAAACGCTCAGCTTGGCTGCCACTCATCACCGCCGCATTATCAGAATAGGCAGACAATACATTTTGCGGAGAGCAAGCATGGGTATTGCGGATCATTGAGAAAAGAGAATTCGCTTTTTCTTTGCCATCAATTTCCCAACTGGCATTAAAAATTTTGTGACGACAGTGCTCAGAATTTGCCTGAGCGAACATCATTAATTCAACATCGTTTGGATTGCGCTTTAGTGCAGTAAAACTACTTACTAAATAGTCTATTTCGTCATCTGCCAGTGCCAGGCCTAGATTTGAATTGGCCTCGATGAGCGCCTCCCGGCCGCGCCCTATTAAGTCAACCGATAGCACTGGCTTGGGCTGCGCTGTCCTGAATAAAACAACAGTAGCAGCAATATCACCCATCACTGTTTGAGTCATTCTGTCATGCAGTAAACTATCAAGTTCTAACAGCTGTGCACCGCTGAGCTTTTTCGTGACAGCTATTTTAAACTGGATAGCACGCTCGACCCGCCTGATTGAGGTTAATCCACAATTGAGGATTATGTCGGTTGCCTTACTAGACCATGGGGAAATAGTGCCAGGCCTAGGAGTCACTATTCGCTTAAGCGTCATGTCCGCAGCTAAGTCATCAGCTATCGAGCTGCTATGCGCAGTGCCATAGCTTAACAAGGAGCTAACAATATCGACCTGATCTTCGGTTAATGCCTGCATAGTATCAAGTAAGTGGACATAACTAGCCTCAATGACATCGATGCTAGAGATTTTACTTTGCAGGATTTTAAGAAGTTTGGAGTTATTGAAAGAAGAAAGAGCCGAAGCTCCAAACATCACTTGCATGGAGGATAAGTCCTTTGATTAATTAAGACAATTGGCAGATGCACTGCGTGACAGGAAACTGTCTTCATGATAATTGATTTATAGCGTAAATTCAGAAAAAATTAGTGGTTTTTTGGCTAACTAGCCCATTGCTTCTCGGCGAGGGCTCAACACTTTTTGGTGGCTAAATCAGCCTTTAGGATTGAGGCTGGTATCGCCCTGCTTCTTTGGACACAATCTCCACACCATTTTGATCTTCGATCCAAAAGTCCACATGGGACAGGCTAGTTATGTCTTCGTCATCGCCAGTGAAAGACGGTTTTGCTTTAACTGAATAAGTCTTACCTGCTTGGGCATTAAAGCGAAGCGTCCGGTTAAGTGAATCACGATCAGAAGCATAGCTCACTAAAGCAGAAGCTAAGCCTCTTTGACTCCCCATGTCCCAATAATAATACACCGAGACATCATGAAAGCCCGGAGCGACTTCGACCAAGTTATAACCCAAGCTATTTTCTATTGCTTTGCCATCGATACCAGAGAATTTTACTGCATCTATGTAGCGATTAATCGTGTCTCTGCGAACGTATTGCGAGCCGCTCAATGTTGCAACTTGCAGTGATTCACGAGGGGCGCCCAAATAGGCCTTGTAGGTATAGGATCCGGCGCAACCAGTAAGTAATGACAGCACAATAAGCGTGGGAATTAGGATTAATAATTTCATAGTATCTGGCTATCTACCCCTAAAGGATTGATTGGTATGGGATTTATACAAGCGCTACGGCAATAGATCAAGCTTTCACACGCTTTGACTTAAAAAATGTTTGCATAATCAGCTTACAGTCCTGCGCCAGCACCCCCTCTACCACCTGAAGCTCGTGGTTAAAATGGGGAGCCTGCCCCAACCTCATCTGACTTACCAATGCCCCAGCCTTTGGTTCTCGAGCACCAAACACCACCGTAGCTATTCTTGCATGAACCATTGCGCCGACACACATCACACAGGGCTCTATAGTGACATAAACGGTGGCCCCAGGCAGGCGATAGTTTCCATGCGCATCGCAGGCGTGTCTTATTGCTTGAATTTCAGCGTGGGAAGTTGGGTCATTGGAAGTAATAGGACAGTTACAGCCAACGCCTACAAGCTTATCTTTATAAACGACGATTGCACCCACCGGCACTTCATCTAATTGTTGCGCCCGCGCGGCCTCTTTCAGCGCTAATGCCATCCAATGTTCATGGGTTTTCAGGTCAGAGACAAGATCACTGCTGGATGACATATGGGTCACCTCTCATCATCGCTGGAAAGATTTGATACCACGAACAATCCCGCCGAAACCGTTGGCCCGATTACAAAAGCAAACAAGAAAGTGCCTAAGCCCACTGTACCTCCTAGGAAAAAACCTAACATGACGACTGCAATTTCGATGCTTGTTCTCACTCTTGCGATGGGATATTGGGTAACTCTTTGCAGGCCGGTCATGAGCCCGTCTCGGGGGCCGGGGCCTAAATGCGCCATCAAATATATAGCACTGCCAAACCCTACCATTACTATTCCTGCCAGACATTCAAGACCCTTGAAAAAAAGTGCCTGGGGAGAAGGTAGCCAAGGCAAACTGTAATCAATGACAACAGCGATAATCAGCGCATTGAGCAGCGTACCTAGCCCAGGAGTTTGCTTAAGCGGGATCCACAGCAACAGAACCATAGCGCTAATAAAAAAAGTAGTGAGACCGATACTAAAACCGGTGATTTGCGACATTCCTTCCGCTAAAACGAGCCAAGGGCTAACCCCAAAGCCTGCTGCTATCATCAACGCCTCCCCTAAACCGAATAGAGTTAGACCTAAGCTAAGCAGCAATAAAGTCACCGGTGCCGGCTTAAAATTCAGTGGATGACTAGAACTCCAATTTACAGTGGGAACAGCCTTGACTGCAAATACCTTCACTGGGATACCTTGGCAAGTTCACCGTAACGATATTTCTCCAAAAGCGCCCAAAGCCGAGAGAGCGTGTCTATATCAAGAACACCGGAATAGTCGGTTGGTCGAAAATGCAATTGAAATGCCCGCACCGTAAATTGAGTTTGTGAGTCTACCATCCCAGTGTGCTCTATCGCATAGCCTAGACGTGAAAGCGCAAGCTGGACCGACTCTATCGCTGGCCTGCCGTTGCTGAACAAACGCTTATAATTTGCCACGGTTTCATCATCGGGCCAAGGACCAATACCCTCCTCATAAAGTCGCCGCCAGGGGAATAAGGGGCCCGGATCTGACTTTCGCATTCTAGCAATATCAGAATGGCCGATGATGTCGATAGGATTCAACTGAGGATAGCGCAGGAGGATATCTTTGATTAGGGTGACTAGCAGATTAATTTGCTTGTCAGAATATGGTAAAAACCTGCAGGAGACATCACCCACAGAGGCCTGCGAACTTGGGTTATCGCTGCCCTCACATTTAAACTCATTAACCACTTCAATCCCAATCGAGCGGTCATTGAGGCCTGATTCTTGCGCCCAATAGCTGAGCCCAGCATGCCAGGCTCGGCGATGCTCAGGAACTAACGAGTAAACCCGCAATTTATCCTCTGGATAGGAAGCATCATTAATTTCAGGAATCAAATAATGAACGCTAACCGGATTAGATGTTGGGGTAGTCAGCAAGCGCAGCGACTCGGCAAAATTTTCTGAGGTACCATGAATAACCAAATAATCGATGCGGCTGTTTTGATTCTCTGAGTCAACCACGACATAGGGATTGATCTGGCAATAATTAAGTGAAAGACAAGCCGCTAGAAAAGCGAAAAACCTCACGCCATGCTGTGTCGCCATCTCATTCATTTTTGTCTCATACTTGTTCGGTAGAGTGTAACTAATCAAATTATTAGCTGAATTGCCATAACTGACCAACCTTATCCAGAAGGCTTTACTTATTGACGATCAACAAACTAAGTAATAGTTTGGATTTGCTAAAAGTTCTTTAACTATTCGGTACCAAAGCTATTTTGTGAAAAAGCTATCTCAGTCTATTTAATCACTATCAAAAAGTAGTAAGTGTACGAACGCCCCCCCCACACCCCAGATAAAACCTTACGCTACTAAGATCTCAGTTTAGCACTCCCTATAAGCAACTAACTTAAAATTTTTTGAAGCTCAATGCAATATGACTTATCGCATCAACCCAATGCTCGACTTCTGATAAAGCATAAGGGACAGTAGGCCCCGCAAACCGGTGGTAGTCTCTCTACTACGAATCTCCTATTACCTACAATAGGGCTTTGGCATCAGCAGGGCTAAGTTTCTTCAGGAACTGCAATTGATTTGAGTTTCACTACAACCACTTTATTAACATCAACTTAACTAACCGATACCTAATCGATCCCTTCTCAGTAATGCTCAACACTCAAAGACTTACAGATGCCAAACTATAGTCAGTCAATACGAAGTGCACATTAAGTCTATCTCAGAACGTTTGGGCTATTCGTAGTTAAAAAAATTCTCCAACGAAGCATTGAATATATTCGATAGGTATATTTTCCATGCAGCTACCCGGGCGCCAAGAAATAATGGAAAAACCACCGCTTGATCGAGTGCAAGAGCTTGTTCAAGCTGCAATAACCGGATTAGTACCTGCTGTTCGCCCTCCATACTTTTTATTTGGCCATAGTCTGGGCGCCCTGATTTGTTATGAATTAATCCATGCGCTTCAACAACAGAGATATCCGATGCCTGAGCACCTCTTCGTTTCAGGCAAGCTGGCACCGCATATATCTAGAACAGCCATGCGGGTGCACTAACTGCCCGACAACCGCTTGATTGAAGAAGTTGCTCGCCACGGTGGTTTTACTGTAGAAATATTAAACCATCCTGAGCTGATGGAGCTTTTGATGTCGCGGCTGCGCTCAGATTTTACGCTGTTTGAGACCCACACTAATCAAAAGCGCACCCCACTATCCTGCCCCATCACAGCATTTACGGGTTAGGCAGATAAGGATATACAGCTCGACTCGGTTGAAGCATGGCAGTCTCACACAATGGCGAAATTTCAGCTCGAACCGTTCCCTTGTGGGCATTTTTTCTAAATGAACCCACACCCAAATACTGAATAGGATCCAGCTGATGATGGGCTAGCGCTCAAAAATTTTGCCAGTTCTAGCTAAGTTTAATATTTTCAAACATATTGCTGAACACTACGAGGAAGTAAGTTCCAATTTGAAAAAAATGCTGAGGTTGCGAATTATAGCTTTTCTGTTCCTGCCAAACCTCCCAGCTTAATGTCTAGCTACTGTTGCTTATCTCGCCATCACCTAATCGCCTCATCCTAGAACTTTTTCCATAAGCGTTTTGAAGCCCGCTAACTTTAAGCTATAACCCGCCGCATAAGTATTAATCTCATCGTAAGTATTAGAGGTACGGAACAAAAAAACTCTCTAAAAAGCTAGCTTGCTGGATTGACATCGAATGTTGGCGCTATTCGATTTTCTTCTTCAAATAGTACCGTATAGTGATAGAACGTAGACAAAAAAGGGTACAAACTGCCAACCACTGCGTCGACAATTCTTTCTTAATTTTTCTTAACTCTTACTGCTTGCTCTTGAACACTCACATTTCGAATAAAATCTTGTTAAAAACAATAAAAAGTAAATTAGCAATGTTCCTGTTAACTTTTTCTTGGTCCCGGGAAAAACCGGTTTGTCTGCTGTTGATAGTCTTTGTAGTCGGGCCTTTTCTGTATTGAATAATATTCAGAAGGCACTGCTCCTGTTGTATAAACTAAAGTGGCATACATGAATTTGGAAGCCAACAGAAGCCCTAGGCCTAGTAAAAACCATACTGGGTCACTTTCGGCACCTCTAAGTGAAAACCACGATGGAATTGCCGCAATTATAAGGCCATTCCACACCATCCACTCAGAAAAATAATTAGGGTGCCGGCAGTATTTCCACAGACCAACATTGCACACTTGACGCTGCTTACCTGCTTTTTTCATTGCTCTAAGAAAACCAACCTTCTGCAAATCAGCAATAGATTCCATTGCAAATGCTAAAATCCAAATAACAAACCCCACTACTTCTAGTACCGAAAATTCTTGATTGCGGTTTGAGGCAATAATAAAAATGGGAAAAGCCAAAAATGAAGCGTTGGCTAACCCCTGAGCAATCGCATCTATCTGCAAGGCTAATGCTGTGTTATTTTTACCTTCTTCTTTCCATACCATGCGTTGGTATTGATACCTAGGAAACTCTTTTTTCAATAACCCCAATTGCCACATTTTTAAAGCGCCTAAGCCCATACGAAGCCCAATCAGAATAACGACACTGCTAACTATAAGAGAACGCAACCAGTAACCTTCGCTAAAGCAAAAGCTGATAATCCCAAGTAAAACTAACCCCCAAGGCCAGCCTATATCGACGTAGCTCATACGGCCGGTACGCCAAATTGGTATACATACCACAATCGTGAATAGAGCACCCTGCCCCAGACTGTTTAAAAGGGCCAATTTGAAAAAAGTTGCAGACCATAAAATCAAACCTAACCCAAGTAAAAAAAGGTACACAGGACGAAAATAGTTCATTTCTTTTTCCCACTTAATTGTTTCACAGTTTGAAATCCTTATAGAAAGATTATTGAAGAAGTCTAAAAAGCATAGGGAAGTGGAATATCGCCTGTGGCGAAACGTATAAAAGCTTTTAGATCTGCAGTTACCCTCATAATTCTGATGAGGCCTGCAGCATTCACGGAATGCCAAGGATAAGCAAACATAAAGCTAAATGGACTACAACCGTCCCACCATGAGTGACAATAGGTAAGGAAGCATCTGGACATAAAGCCATGTAAGGCCACTCCGAATAACGAAGAATTGCCGCCAAGCGAGTCGGAGAAGGAGTACTGGCTTATTCATAAACTGTAAGCACATGTTCCTAACCACTAAAAATCGCGTGTTAAGCAAACATGGAAGGCTCCTCACTACTTCTGAACAGCTAATCACAAACAGAACAGCTGCAATAAAAAGCAATAAGAATCCGAGAACGTTATAGAAGTTAATAATCACTAAAAAATAACGTGCTTTAAAAATAAATTATATTTTAATCTACATACAGCGTTTTTCTTACTTGCGAAAGATAAATTTACGCAATTTAGGCCAGAATCTCTCACCTTCACCTGATATGGGTTTTCCAGCACTTAAGCCCTCCGCCGGCTCATTCCTTAAAAGGTTATTTAAGGTTTCAAGATGATTCGCGTTACTAGTATTTTTAGAGACATATTCATGCACTTCCTTAATCTCAACTTTGTCTAATACCGAAAAATAACAATTTTTAAAATTGGAGGTAACTGAAATAGCTTTTGCCTTATCACGCGACAAGGTGGGGGCAGCACCAAAGACCCCAATGTTTACTACTTTTAATTCTAGCCGAAGAGAGTCGATTAACTCCCAATCCAAGTTTGTTGCAAAATTTTCATTATCAATAATCAGTATCTTTCGCTGAATGCTTGAATCTAAAGCACCTAAAAGGGATATATCAATAGACTCTAGCTCTCTATTTATAATTGCCGATAAATCATCCCCAAATTTTGGGTCGAAGTACAACAACTTAATTTTTTCTTTAACCTTAAGATGATCTATTACTATTTCTTTATAGTGCTCACCGTAGGATGCAATTTCTGACCCCAAAAAACAAAATGGAGTATTAGACTTTAAACAAGAAATTACGTCGCTCGTCATAGATCTATGTCGGTCAGCAAGAAACAAAACCTTTTCGTCGAAAGGTTCCAAATAGCTTGAATTTTTCCCATCAAAATCTGAAGATATATTTTCTGCCATTTTCGATGTAGGCTTCTCAGCCTTCCGCCCGATCAACCTAGCGTTAGTAGAATTATTAGAATTATTCTCACCTTCAATAATAAATTGTGATGGCTCGTTAGACGCCGCCCTAGTCGCTTCAGACTTTCCTTTTACAGCGGAAAAATTAGGGCTTCCCCCCACCGGTGCTTGCTCTTCTGACACAGCGATGTTATTTTTCTTCATACTCTTATCGGCAGCCAAATTCCGCGTTTTAGAAGTTTCTTCTGAGGTTTTATCTGACAACAGACTATCTCCTTTTAGGCAAATTGGTTTTCTAGTCACTTTATCAAAATTTAAAAAAAATACTTAATTTTAATTCAAATATATTTGTTCTACCGAATACTTTTATTCATTCAATTTTTTACCAGTTTCATCAAAGCTCATTTCAGATGGGATGTTGAGATTTGGTTTCTTTACACTTTGACCATTCCTACTAAATGAATTGAGCTTGAAAACATAGGCTATAACTTCGGCTACTGCCTCGAATAATGCTCTCGGAATATCATGGTTAATTTCAGTTGTGAAATATAATGCTCTAGCTAATTGAGGTTGCTCGAATATCACGACACCTGATTCCTCTGCTTTCTCTCTTATTTTTTGAGCCATGAAATCAGCACCTTTGGCGATAACTTTAGGAGCTTCATCGGTGCCAACGGCATATGAAAGAGCAACAGCGAAATGAGTGGGGTTTGTTACTATAACATCCGCCCCACTAATTGCATCTAAAGTAGATGCCATAGCAATTTCACGCTGTTTCTGGCGAATCCTTTGCTTTACTTCCGGCTTACCTTCAGAATCTTTATATTCGTCTTTAATTTCCTGAATCGACATCTTTAACTTATTCTTAAAAGAAATCATTTGATATGGAACATCTATAGCCGCAATTACCAATAACGATAAAGATGTAAGCAAAACTCCGATTCCTAGAATAAAAAGTCCTCGCTTAGTTGCTGTATAGACGTCTAGAGATGTGAGGGTAAATATTTCCTCATAATATATAGACAATACGGCCGTAACAGTAATGCCTATAAGCATTAACTTTACCAATCCTTTCGATAATTCTACTAAACCTTTTACCCCAAACATTCGTGCTAAACCTTTCAATGGATTGAGCTTAGACGCCTTAGGAAAAAAGCCCTTAATTGAAAAACCTATCCCCCCAACTAGAAATGCTGCCCCAAACGCAAGAAAGATCGTCACAGCAAAAATAGGAGAAATAGACAATAGCGCATTTAACAGAAGCGAACCAAATAAGGGAAGGACAAGTGATGAGTCCGTAATAACTTTCGAATCAAATATGAACGCTTCTTGCAACAAGGAGATCATACTACGTCCCATTTTCCCACCAACAAAATAAAGTACAATAGCGACACCAATTGTCAAAGCCGCTACTGAAAGATCCTGCGAACGAGCAAATTGACCTTCTTCCTTAGTCTTTTCAAGTTTTTTAGGTGTCGGTTCTTCTGTTTTGCTATCGTCTTCAGACATTACAATCTCTCGAATAAATTGTTCAACACACTGAAGCCCTCACGCCAAAAAAAATCTATGCGCACCACCATTCCAGGGAGTACTAAAATTAGAATTATAATTCCGGCCATTAATATTGCTGGGAATCCAACTGATATAATATTCAACGCTGGCGCTGACCTCGTAATCATCCCGAGACCTGCATTCACAAGAAGAACGGAGATAATGATAGGTAGAGCTAGCAACAACCCCCCCATAAAAAGCAGCGGAGTCCACTCAAGAAGAAGTTCATAAATAATATTCAGCGAAAAGGTTTGATCTACAGGGAAGATAGTAAAACTCTCCATAAGTATCTGAATTAATAATAAATGGCCATCTGAGACCATAAATATTAAAGTTGACAAAATAACTAGAAATTGAGAAATAACTGGAACGTTACCTAATGTAGGGTCAATTAAATTCGCCATTCCTAGACCCATGGCGTTAGAGATAGCTTGCCCAGCAACGGTTATTGCTCCGTTAATTACTTGCAAAATAAAACCTGAAATCAGACCCAAAAATAGTTGAACTAAAAGGAGTGTAATCAATCTATCTATACTTATTAATTCAGCGCTAAATTCAACTAAATCAACTGCCAATACAGTCAGCACAGTGGCAATTATTATTCGAAATCTAAGATTAAAGGCATTAAGACTAAACATCGGTGCAGTGAGGGTGAAAGCCGAAATACGGACAAATGGTAGAAGAAAAGCATAGAAATAGGTCGCTATTTCTGAGGCTAGTATATTTATCATTGCAAATAAATTGGAATATTCATGAGTAGATTTTGAAAATGTGCTACTAAAACACTAATCTGCCAATTTCCTATTAGGAAAAGCAGTAAAACGAGAACAATCAATTTTGGTATGAAGCTTAAAGTCATTTCCTGCACTGATGTTGCCGCCTGTATTAGCCCAATTGATACGCCAACTATAAGAATGCCTAATAGCAAAGGCCCTGCTATTAAGGCGGCTACCAGAAGAGCATCCTGACCGAGAGTTATAACATCCGAAGAATCCATTAGTTATTTTCCACCATATTAATCTTTGTCAAAGAGCAAAACTTGATGTCAATGACTGCATAATAAGTATCCAGCCATCTGCCAGAACAAATAGCATTAGTTTAAAGGGCATAGATATCATCATTGGACTAAGCATCATCATTCCCATGGACATTAAGACACTTGCAACAATAAGATCAATAATCACGAATGGTATATATATTATAAAACCAATTGTGAAAGCAGTTTTAAGCTCCGATGTCATAAAAGAGGGAATTAAAATGGTTAGCGGTATATTCTCTTCCACACCATCATATTCATACCCCCCGATATCGGAAAATATTATTAGATCGTCTTCACGAGTTTGAGTAATCATAAATGTTCGGATAGGATCTAGAGCAATGTCAACAGCTTGCTCAGCTGGAATCACCTCATCTATATAGGGAATAATTGCGTCGTTATATACTGTCTGTAAAATAGGTGACATTATAAAAAAAGTTAGAAAGAGAGATATGCCGACAAGAACTATATTTGGTGGCGTTTGAGCCGTTCCAATCGCTTGACGAAGCAACGACATAACTATAATGATTCTAACAAAAGACGTCATCATTATTAACAGCGAAG